>Ga0315536_1000146_pt1 | contig 32952 bp, 37 predicted proteins | sample SalMarSW160230MG_FD_203093 | JGI IMG/M metagenome (GOLD analysis project Ga0315536, IMG submission 203093) | Salt marsh sediment microbial communities from the Plum Island Ecosystem LTER, Massachusetts, United States - Salt Marsh Sediment SW1602-30 ...
CCCGTGGATAATCCGCCTAATGGCTTATTATGCAGGAGGTTGTATAGCCACCGGCACCGGTGCCGGCTCTGCTATGGTGCCGTAATTTCTTGATTTCCAGCAGGAAAGGCTCACCGGGCCGGTAATTAAATATTTTGACTGTGCCGCGGCGCGCGTAAACTTTCTTTCCTCAGATATCGACCAGGTGTACGGTGTTTGTGGGAGCCCTTTCCGTGGTCGGGATGCCGGCCGTAAGGACGATCCGGCCCCTGTATCCCGCGCCTGCAACCTTCTCCTTTATCGCGGCGAATATCTGGTCGGTCGTATCCAGGCTTTCGATCGGGATCGTCTCGACCCCCCAGACGAGGGCGAGCTGCCTTACTACATGCTCTAGGTCTGTAAGGGCGATCACGGGGACAGCGGGGCGCCTGCGGGCGATAAGCCTGGCTGTCCTTCCCGAATGAGTGAGGACGACGATCGCATTTGCCCCCACTTCGCCGGCGATCTTCACGGCTCCCGCCGTGACCGCGTCGGTATCGGAATCTGCGGCGTTCTCCGGCTTCGAGAGGACATCCTCCGTGTGCCAGGCCCACTGCGGCCCGAGAGCATATCCCTCGGCTGTCTCGATGATCTTTGCCATCATCGAGACGGTCTCGACCGGGTACTTCCCCGTCGCCGTCTCGGCAGAAAGCATCAGCGCGTCACTCCCGTCAAAGACCGCATTAGCGACGTCACTGGCCTCCGCCCTTGTGGGAAGTTCGGAGGTCGTCATCGATTCGAGCATCTGCGTCGCCGTGATCACGGGCTTTCCTGCCGCGAGGCACTTTCTGATAAGCTCCTTCTGGATGACCGGGACCTGGTCGGTCGGGACTTCCACTCCGAGGTCCCCTCGCGCGATCATCACCGCGTCCGAGGCTTCCATGATGCCGTCGATGTTCTCTACCGCCTCGCGCTTCTCTATCTTCACCACTATCTTCGCTTCTGATCCGGCGGCCTCGAGTATCTTCCTCAGCTCGACGACCTCGCCGGCGCTCCTTACGAACGACAGCGCTACATAGTCCACGCCCAGGCCTATGCCGAAATCGAGGTCTTCCCTGTCCCTGTCAGTCAGGGCCGGCGCGCTTATGCTTACGCCGGGAAGATTGACTCCCTTGCGCGAGGTGAGTGTGCCTCCATGGAGCACCCTGCAGAGAACATCTCCTTTCTCGATCCGGTCGACGGTGAGATGTATGATGCCGTCGGCGAGAAATATATCATTGCCGGGCCGCACGTCGCCGGCGAGCTTCGGATAATCGATATGCACGACGCCTTGCCTTCCCGCCGGATCCCCGGAGGTGAGGATCAGCGCGGAGCCCCTGGCAAGCTCCATCCCGTCCTCGATCTCGCCCACGCGGATCTTCGGACCCTGCAGGTCCTGCATCACGGCTATCCGTGAGCTGATATCCCTGACGCGGCGGCAGACCTCTGCGTGTTCGTCGTGTTTTCCATGGGAGAAGTTGATCCTCGCGACGTTCATACCCGCTTCGGCTAGCTTTTCCAGAGTTCCCATGTCCCTGGTGGCTGGTCCTATAGTGCAGACTATCTTTGCCCTCTTCACAGTCGACCTCCGCTCTGCGGCCGGTACGCGGGGCCCGCGTCTCTTCGTTGCGCCGATCAGGCCCCGCAATGTATACTACCATTATAGGAAGGCGTCGCGAAGAAAAACAATGGAGGAGAACGGATGGAGAAGAGGAAGCTCGGCAGGACAGATATCACCGCATCAGTGGTCGGATTCGGCGGCATCCCGCTGCAGGGGCTCACCTTCGCGGAAGCTGAGCGGGTTCTCCTTCACGCCTGCGACAGAGGGATCGATTTCTTCGATACGGCCCGGGGATATACCGACAGCGAGGAAAAGATCGGCCGGGCGCTCGAGTCGCGCAGGGATTCTGTCTGGATCGCCTCCAAGGCGATGTCGAGGGACGCATCGGGGATGAAGGGAGAGCTCGAGACGAGTCTGCGAAACCTGCGTACGGGGATGATAGACCTCTACCAGTTCCATGCGGTCGGAAACATGAAACAGCTCGACAGGATCCTCGGGCCCGGCGGGGCGTACGAGACACTGGCCAGGGCCCGCGAGGAAGGCAGGATCAGGTGGATAGGGATAACGGGCCATTCGAGGGAGATCCTTCTCCATGCGGCCGGTATGGGCCTTTTTGACACGGTCCAGTGCCCCTTCAACGCGATAGAGACGGAATGGAAGGACAAGGTCCTCCCCGCCGCCCACGCGGCCGGCATGGGAACGATAGGGATGAAGCCTGTCGCGGGCGGAGCCCTTGCCGACGTGCCCTCAGCGATAAGGTTCACGCTTACCGGTGGTATAGACATATCGATCCCCGGCATGGATGCCATCGAGCAGGTCGACGAGAACATCATGGCGGGAGACCTGACCGAGCCCTCCGCAGGGGAGCTCGCAGGCCTGGCCGCTGAAAAGGAGGCCTGGGGAGAGCTCTTCTGCCGCAGGTGCGGATATTGCATGCCCTGCCCGTCGGGGCTGAACATCCCCTTCCTGCTCCTTCTCGAGGGGTACTACAACCGTTACGGGCTGAAGGACTGGGCCGTCTCAAGGCTCAAGACCCAGAAGATGAAATACAGCGACTGCACAGCGTGCGGGGAGTGCCTTGAAAAATGCCCGTACGGCCTGCCCGTCCCCGATCTGATGAAGCGCGCACAACGGCTTCTGGAAAAATGATATATACAACCTGCCGCGGCCTCTGGCACGCATCTTGTAATATCGACTTTAAAAACCTGTTGACAGCACCGAGAAACCCGGATTTAAGATGGTTGTGATCTGAGGAGATCGGCCGCGAGGCGGGCTTTCAGAGCCCCCAGGTCCGTGCGGGAGTACCAGCGAGCAGCGGCGACGGCTGGACGGGATCCTGCCGGCCCGTGAGTGTTTGGTCACCCCGGGGAGAGAGGGGGAGGATCGGAACATAAGCTAGCAATAGACGGAGATTTCCGGCGGGGCGAAAGGCCTTTCCGGACAAGATAGAGCGTTCAACTGTCGGGAGGAGCCGATATGAAATCTTTTCTAATGGTCGTTTTCGCGGTGCTTCTGATATCCCCCGCCGCTTCAGCGCAATCGAACGGTTATATAGGCCTGTTCGCCGACGTAGGGCATACTTCTTGGTGCGGAGCTGCGGCATCCGTCCCCGGGAGCCTGAACATGTACATCTACTGCCTGCCCCGGTCAGACGGCATGTACTGCGCGGAGTTCAAGCTTCAGATGCCCACGGATCCCACGCTGCTCCTCGCGAACGCGACCGCACAGGCCGGATACTCGGTAATCCTGGGCGACCTCGCCTCAGGCGTGAGCTTCTGTTTCCTCGAATGCAAGAACGACTGGATCTGGATCTACAACGTGCTGCTGATAGATACGGGCGGCAACAGGAACACGATCAGTATCGTTGACCATCCGCTGTCGCACGATGTGTATTTCGCCAGCTGCGAAGAGCCCGACCGGCCGCAGTACCCGGCAGTGGTGTTCAACAATTTCTACACGAACTACACCGACGGCATCGACCCCGAATGCGAAGCTACCGCCACAGCCGCGCGCACATGGGGAGCGATCAAGAGCATGTATAACGACTGACCGATCGCGCGAAGATGTCAGAACATGAAAGAGGGACCGGATCCTTCCGGTCCCTCATGATTTTCCCATCCAGCCTGTCCGCCGGCCGCGCGCGTCCGCTCCGGTCAAGGTCTATTCCGGCCCCGCTCCCGACTCCCTGATCAGCTTTACAGTCTCGTCGGCAAGATCGCCGGCCAGGCTCGAGCCTGCCCCGAATCCCGTCACGATCCCCATGAACCTACCATAACTGAATACTCTTACTGTCCCCCTGTAGGGAGCCTCGCCCTCGGCCGTCGCGTATTTCGCTTCTTCCTGCCCCGCCTCTTCGGCCGTGGCCCCGATCTCCCCTGTGTACCAGTTAAAGGCCTCTGCCGCCGCATCCACGGACTCCAGCGGGAATATATACAGCTTGCCCTTCTCTTCGCCGATGCTGTAATCGCCGGTGAACGCCGGGGGGAGCTTGCCGCTGCCCATGACTCCCTCGTTCACGAATGTCACGCTCTTTTCGATAAGGCCGCCCCTGGGGAACAGGAAGACCTCCGCAGGTTCCCTTCCCCCGTCAGGGATCTTCCCCGCGACTGTCTCCGCGAACTCCTTCATCGCCTCGCTGATCTTCTCTCCCTCCTCGTAGGCGTAGATCTCGACGTAGAAGCGCCCTTTCCAGAAGTGGATGGAGTACTCGTCGCCGAAAGCCTCGTTACCTATCTCAAGATATTCCACGTCGGGGCTTCTGAACTGGGAATAGATCCCGAAAGCCATAAGCGGGCTCCCGTGCTCGTATATCTCGACCTTTATCTCGAGACCGGAGGGGTCCAGATAATGCTGGGCGGCCACCTCCCGGAAATCGTACATCAGAAACGTCTCGGCCTGGCCGTCGATATACTCCCATAGGTCCTGCGGACCGTAGATAAGAGGTTCCCCGTCCAGTTTCCAGCCGCTTATCTCGTTATCAGCGGGCAGGAGCCCAGGGGGAGTGATATCTCCTGAATGCGCGCTGGTCCCCGCGATGACCGCCAGAAGCAGGGCCGCGATGACCGACCTGGAATATTTCATACTTTCACCGCCTTGTTTAATCCTGGGCATTCCTGTATATTATAGGTTCAACGATGGGAAATCGCCTAATTATTCTTGGTACAGGCATCTTTCACGGAGATAAAATGGGTTTTTTCAAGAAGCTTCTGGGGCTGGAGAGTTCGCCGGGAGAGCCGGAGCTCCTGCCGGACGAGAGATTCGAAGAGACGGTCGGCAGCCCCGATATGCCCCTTTTCGTGGTGTTTTTCAGCCTCTGGTGCTCCTCATGCCAGGTGATGCTCGGCCTGCTCAACGAAGTCGGGCCGGAGTATCTCGGCCGCGCCCGCTTCTACAAGATGGACGCCGGCAGGAGCCCCCGTGCCGTAACGGCGCTCGGTATAAGGGGCGTCCCCGTGCTTGCCGCGTTTGCTCCGGGCGCTGCGGCTGACACGACAACGGGGCTTATGGACATAACCGAATTGAGAGAGTGGATAGAGAGCCATCTTCCGGGACAGGAAGAGACTTCCGGGCGGGATTCATCCGGCACCGGCAAGGACAGCGTGTAAAGGCAATGAGATTCTTCGCCATACTGGCCGCGGTCACGATCCTGGCCGCCGCCCTTGCGCCTCCAGCGGCTGCGGCTGAAAGCAACGTCTTCCTCAAGGCCACGGTCGGGGGAAGCTATCCCATCATGCAGAACCTCAACAACGAGCTCGGGGACCAGGGAGGACGCCAGCTCATACCCGGGGTAAGCTTAAGCATGTCGATCGGGCGGATGTTCTCAGATCACAAGTGGGGCCTCGAGTTCTGTTTCGATCAGGCCCGCTACCAGAGCTTCAGGTACGAGAACGACTACGAGAGCTTCGAGGGCGACATGAAGCACTACAACTTCATGCTCGTCGGCAAGAGGAGCCTCCTGCCCTCGAACGATACCTTCCGCCCCTGCATCGGCGCTGGCATCGGCTACGGGTACACCAACATCTCGCGGGCAGGGGGCAAGATAGACGGCCTGGAGGGCCTGCTGCTTCTCCAGCTCGAATCGAGGATAAAGGACAACATCTCGATATTGATCGAAAGCGCCTTCCTGACGACCTTCGACAAGTCCAGGTACGACTCGTCCTTCCTCGAAAGCTCGGCATACGACGCGATCCTCGACGGCAACGGCGATCCACTCGACGAGAGATTCACATCCATAGACCTGAGGATAGGCATCCAGGCCTGGCTCAAGCCGCCGTCGAAGTACGGCGAACCTTAGAAATGGCGGTCGGACCATGCGTGTGATCATCCCCGCCCTCTCCATCCTGGCAGGAATGCTGCTTCTCGGTGCATGCGCGGATGACGGCCGTTCACAACCAGGGCGCATAGGCGGCTGCACCGCCGATACGTTCCCGCTTGATATCAGCATGGATGTCTCCTGTGACGACCCCGTCTCCCCCGTGCGGATCTCGATACTCTCAGTCGAGCGCCTGCAGGACGGGGATTACAATGCGGCGGCTGCAGGGCTCATCTCGGTCCTCGATTCGCTCGGAGCCCGCATCTGCGGCCGGCCGCAGCTTGTCGTGATAAAGGAAGGTCCATGCTGGCCCCGCTGCCGTATCGATATAAGGCTGGAAAAGGGAGCGGAGAGATTGTTCCCGGAGATCAGGTCCGAGCTGGAGAACGGAACACTGGCAGGTTCACGTCCTTCTCAAGAGAGGCCCGAAGGGTATGGCCTATTCTTCGTGCAGACCGGGGTCGGCTCTACCGATCACTGGACCCTCTGGTACGGCCGGCCGCTGCGCTGAGCCAGCCAGGGAGCCTCGCGGGCCTGAATCTCGCACCGTAGACAAGGTCGTCGCCAAGCACCAGGGCTCTCCTTATCCATGGCACTTTCACCGCAGTCGTGGCAACGCTTCTGTGAAAGATGTTGTCCGGTTTCGTCCATGGACAGACGGTCTGGCATATAGTGCAGGTGTACCCCGTCCTGCCCCAGTAGAGCAGGCAGGCCTCGGGGTCCAGCTTCCACTTCCGAACGCCTCTTACTTCCGTCATATCTCCCCGCGGGATAGCCCCCGAAGGACAGCTGGCCGCGCACTTCTCGCATTTCGAGCAGAAGTCCCGCATACCCAGGTCAACCGGGGCATCGTACGCGAGCGGCATATCGGTCGTGACGGTGACAAGCCTGAAATTCGCGCCCAGTCTCCGGCTGACCACGTACCCACAGCGCGCCAGCTCGCCTATTCCGGCGTCGACAGCGACTGGTACGCAGAGGACGAGGTAGTTGCGCAGGTGATGGGCTCTCGCCTTCCAGCCGAGCGCCCTGATGAACCGGGCCAGCTGGACGGAGACGAGTGCCGAGAGGGCGTAGATCCTGCCGACCTCGAAATCGACCGCACGGGAAGAACCTGTCGCCGTCATCGCCTTATCCTGCCTGAATGCAAGCGAGATGGCCGACGGGTGGTCGAGTTCGATCTTTTCGCCGTAGAGCCTTCCGCTGTAGTCCTCCGGTATGCCCCGGAAGTATGGTGGATTGATGTACTCCTCGCGGAAGAACGGCCGAGAGCCCTTATGGGAATAGACCCACTCCGGTCTGAGCGGACCTATCCGCACGTCGTCGGCCCCGAGCCGGCGGCCGAACTCCTTTATCCGCGCCGCCGCGTCCTCTCTGCCCCACTCTATCCCGGGCGGCCCAGGCTCACCGTCCACCATATCGGGCAGGGCAAGCGCCGCCGGGGGAATGAAATGGGATTCGTAGACCGCCCTGGCCAGCTGGTCGACATCCTCGCCCCCCTCCATCTTCGATATGATAAACCTCGACAGACGGGCATCCACTTCGGCAAGGTCCGGGTTCCAGCGATGATAATCGATCTCCTCGGCGCTTCCGGGCACGAGGGCCTCCCTCGAGAACACGGTGTCCCTCTCGTCGAATCTCGAAATCTCCCCGATTATCTCGTACGCGGGCCCGTCAACCATTCCGATCCTCTCCTTGGTTCAGTAACTTTTTAAATCATAAGGGATTCCTGAAACGCAGACCAATAAAAAATTTGTGCCCTTTCCTCTATAAACGGTTGAATTTTTCCGGTATTTCGGTTAGTTTTCTATGGCTATGATTCAACCTCTGATTATCGCAACCGTGATTTCAATACATTCAGAAGAGCGGGAGGAACCCTGATATGGAGATGCTTCTGTCCGGAAACGAGGCTCTCGCACGCGGCGTGTTCGAGTACGGCGGCGAGTTCGCCTCGGCCTACCCCGGCACACCCAGCACCGAGATACTTCAGACGATCGCCAGATATTTCAAGGACGACGTCTACGCGGAGTGGGCGATCAACGAGAAGGTAGCTCTCGAGGTCGCCGTCGGAGCAAGCTACGGCGGAGCAAGATCGGTCGCCGTGATGAAGCATGTCGGGGTCAACGTAGCCGCAGACCCCCTGATGTCGCTGACATACACGGGCGTAGGCGCCGGGCTCATCCTGGTGAGCGCCGACGATCCTAGCCTCCACTCTTCCCAGAACGAGCAGGACAACCGCTACTACGGCAAGTTCGCGTCGATACCGGTGCTCGAGCCATCCGACAGCCAGGAGGCCAAGGACTTCGTCAAGGCGGCGTTCGAGATCAGCGAGCAGTTCGATACGCCGGTCCTTCTCCGGGTCACCACAAGGATATCGCACTCGAAGGGCATCGTCAGCCTAGGAGAGCGGGAAACAGTCGAGCACGGCGGATTCGAGCGCAACATAACGAAGTACGTCATGGTACCGGCGCACGCGGCGAAGCGTCACAAGATCGTCATAGATAGGCTCGAAGCCCTTAAGGAATATGCCGAAAAGACCGATCTCAACCGTATCGAGTGGAACGGCACGGATGTAGGGATCGTCACCGGCAGCATCTCTTATCAGCACGTAAAGGAGGCGATGCCCGAAGCGAGCGTCCTGAAGCTCGGTATGGGCTATCCCCTCCCTATGAAGAAGATCGCAACCTTCGCCGCCGGAGTGAAGAACCTGTTCGTGGTGGAGGAGCTCGAACCTTTCTACGAGGAGCAGATCAGGGCGGCGGGGATCGAGGTCGAGGGAAAGAAATACTTCTCCAACTGGCTCGAGCTCAATGTCGACCGTGTCCGCGACGGGTTTATAGAGGCGGGGCTTCTCGATGCGTCCGTAAAATCCCCGAATGCCTCCGCGGAACCGGAGGATGTCCTTCCAAGGCCTCCCGTGCTCTGTTCGGGATGCCCGCACAGGGGGATAATGGTCGCGATGAAGAAGCTCAAGCTGTATACGACGGGCGACATCGGGTGCTATACGCTCGGGGCGCTCCCTCCACTGAGCCAGATCGATACCTGCCTCTGCATGGGCGCTTCGATCGGCCACGCCTTCGGGATCACAAAGGCGGGAAAGACCGAGGGCAAGGTCGTCTCCCTCATAGGAGACAGTACCTTCCTCCACAGCGGCATCACAAGCCTCGCATCGGCGGTCTACAACAAGGCGACCACCACGAATATCATAGTCGACAACAGGATCACAGCCATGACCGGGGGGCAGGACAATCCCGGCACTTCGCGGACCCTGATGGGCGAGGAGACGCACGCTGTCGACCTAAAGGCGATCTGCCGGGCGGTCGGCGTGGAGCACATCAGGGAGGTCGATCCCTACGATCTCGATGAGACGATAACCGCACTGAGGGAGGAGACGGCCCGCGAGGCGCCCTCGGTAGTGATAACCAACAGGCCGTGCATGCTTTTCCCGAAGAAGATCAAGGATGCTCCATATACGGTGGTGCTCGAGAAGTGCATTGCCTGCGGCCTATGCTTCGGCGTTGGATGCCCATCGATCTCCGCGAGCGATGAGAAGAACGAAAAGGGCAAGCCGAAAGCGGAGATAGACCCGCTCACATGCACGGGATGCACCATATGCGCCCAGGTCTGCAATTCGAATGCGATCGTCCCGCTGGAGCAGTAGCTATAAGGCCGGGAAAGGAGTTGCGCGAATAATGAAGAACGGAATAACAAATGTACTGATAGTAGGCGTGGGAGGGCAGGGCGTTCTCCTTGCCAGCGAGATCCTTACCGAGGTGGCCAGAGTCATGGGGCTCGACGCCAAGAAGAGCGAGGTCCACGGCATGTCCCAGCGCGGAGGGGTCGTGACCAGCCATGTCCGTTTCGGCAAAAAGGTCTATTCGCCGCTGATCCCTTCCGGAGAGGCCGATGTCATCCTCGCCTTCGAGTTGGCTGAGGGACTCAGATGGGTGCACGAGCTCACCGAGGGCGGGACCTTCATAGTCAACGACCACAGGTTAGTGCCGCCGATAACGGCTACCGGCCTGTTCTCCTACCCCGAAGACGTGATGGACAGGATCAGGGCACACGCTCCAGATGCGAAGCTGGTCGAGGCTACCGACATAGCGAAGGGTCTCGGCAATCCGAGGCTCGTCAACACTATCCTGCTCGGCGTGATGTCCCGCGCCATAGACCTGTCAGAGGAAAAATGGCTCGAGGTCATCGAAAGGATGGCGCCGAAAGGCACCGGTGAGCTGAACAAAAAAGCCTTCCTGGCGGGAAGATCATCATAAATGACAAATGGGTTTTAGGTAATCCCCTGCAATAAAAAGGGCGGCCCTAAAGGCCGCTCTTTTTTGATCCCTTCCTCACTGTTTTCTTACTCCACGACCTTTTGCAATATCCCCGCAAGCCTTTCGGCGCCGGCCGCCACCTCGCCGCAGACCCCCTCCCCTATCTCCATCGATACGGGCTGGATGCCGACCATCAGGGCGTCCCCGGCCCATTCTTCCTTGAGGAACCTGATCATGTAGTGCAGGGAAAGGTTGTGGGTGCTGGTCACCGACTCCATCATCTTCTCCAGCGGTATTATCCTGACTTCCCCCGGCTCTCCCCCGAAATCCACGGCGTCGACGTATACTACGGCTTCGAGATCGCGTCTCTCGACCCAGCCACCGTAGTTCTCCGGCACTTCGGCACAGTCGACTACAGGCATCGGAAATCCATCGCCGAGTCTCTCGACGACAAGGCACCCGGCTCCGTCGTCTCCCTTTATCACGTTTCCGATACCGACGACTCCGAAGCGCTTCCCTTTCAGTCGTCCAAGCAGCTCTTCTTCTAGCCCCTTCATCTTTTCCCTCCCCTTCATGCCGATGCGTCGGGCCCGGCCAATAAAAAGGCCCCGTGAGGGGCCTTCGAGTTCAACATCCGGTTCGCCCCCGTCAGCTTGTTCCCCATTCGTCGGAGAGTATGTAGGCCGAACGGCAGTTGGGACACATTATCTTCATGTAGCGGTCCCTCTCGAGAGTCTTTCTCTCGTTAGATCCTGTGTTCTCCTCGACCAGCCCGAGGTCCTTGTACTTCAGCACGTTCAGCGTCTGGTTGCCAAACGAGAGTTCTCCGAGCTGCTTCGAACACCATCTGGCGTGGTCCACCGCGGTGATGATCCCGCCGCAGTTCTCGCAGAAGAGAAGCTCCTTCTCATGGGAATCGATGATGTCCTCGGGTGACAGCGCCGACTTCTCGAAATCGGGGTCCAGCTTGATGCCCTTGCCCGTTACGCAGTATACGAAACACTGGCTGCAGAATATGCAGGATCCCCAGTTGCGCTCGATATAGCGGATCATCCTGCCCTCGTCATTCACACGGTCGACGATAGTGATCGCCCCGGCCGGGCAGACCTGGCCGCACGCTCCGCACCCGACGCATTCGTCCGGCACGTACGTGGGGGTCCCCCTGAAACGTTCCGGCAACACCGGCATGACCTTCGGGAACTTCGACGTGTACGGCCCCGTGAACAGGGCGGTCAGCGCCTCTTTCAACTCTCTCAGCTTAGGTTTACGAATCGCCACTTGAAAAACCCCCGATGTTCCAGCGCCTTTCTCAGGCTATATCCTCCGCGCCTTCCCTGTCGTCCGCGTACTTGTCCATGATGCTGCCCTCCCAGAGCCTTATGCCCGAACGGTGGGCGGCCCTGGCAATGGCATGAGCGCCTGTGGGCGATGTTATCAGGACGAACCATATGCAGAGCAGGGCCTTTACGCCGATCGAGTTCAGGCCGGTGTAGAAGACGACGCTGAGCAGGATCATGCACGTCCCGAGCGTCACGCATTTCGTCGCTGCCTGGAGGCGGTTATAGATGTCGGGCAGTCTGACGAGGCCGATACACCCGACCACGTCGAACGTAATGCCGATTATCAGCAGGATCAACCCGATGATCTCATTCATCGAAACCCCTCCCTTCGAGATATTTGGCCAGGGCGAGTGTCCCGATGAAGCTCAGGAGCGCCCAAGATATTCCGATGTTCATGTACAGGTCTTTCTTGGTGATGATCGAGTATATCGCGCAGAACCCTACCACGAGCGTTCCGAGTATGTCGATCGCCACTGTTCTGTCCGGTGCGGTCGGACCTTTCCCCACCCTGTACAGACAGAGAAAGATGCAGAATACCAGCAGTGAGGTAAATACGATCACTCGAATACCCTTTCTAACAGTTGCTCAAAACGCCGAACTATGATCTCCGTTTCCTTCACGGGATCTTCCGAAACGATATTTATCCAGTGGACGTACAGATGGTCGTCCACGCAGTCGACGCTGAGCGTTCCCGGCGTCAGCGTGATCGAATTAGCAAGAAACGTCCTGCCCATGTCGGTCTTCAGCCTGGTCCTCACTTTCACTATCCCCGGCCGTATCGGCATATTGATGTTCAGCACCCTGTAGGCCACATCGAAGTTCGCCTTGACCACATAGGCGAGGAAAGTGACCGCGTATGTTATGAACCAGAAGAAACGGACCGGGTTCAGGATCTTTACCGCGTTGACCGGATATATGTCTCCGAGCAGCAGGTCAGCTATGAGCGCGATTATCACACCGACCAGCACGTCTTGCCAGTGCACCGACCAGGTAAGCAGCACCCATATCCCCAGCAGCAACAGAAAATGGACAAAGCGTTTCATCTTCTACCTTTTCTTTTTCTAACCACCGATCAGATAGTTCATGTAGGCCACCTTGTCGAGCAGCGCGTTCGCGGCCGAATCAAGCATCTGCCCTTCGATGGCCCAGTATCCGATACCCATCGCCACGCAGAGCGCCGCCAGTATGACCAATGGCAGCACCATGGCGAACGGAGCTTCCTTGACCTTGCTCAGTGATTCCGGGAGCTTTCCGAACAGCGTCTCCTTCTGCAGCATCACGAAGTAAATCAGCGTGACGAACCCGACCGCTACACCTACCGTTCCGTAGATCCAGTATCCTCCCCGGAAGAGGGCGAGGATGATGATCAGCTTGCTCCAGAAACCGTTGAACGGCGGTATGCCGGCGATGGACAGCGAGCCGATGGCGCACGCCGAACCGGTCACAGGCATCTTCTTTATCAGTCCGCCGAGTTTTCGGAAGTCGCGCGTTCCCGTCCGGTACTCCACGGCGCCGGAGCAGAGGAAGAGCAGTGACTTGAACACGGCATGGTTGATAAGGTGGAAAAGCCCTCCGATAAGGGCCAGCGTGGCAACGACCAGCTCCGCGCCCGGCTTGAGGGCGAGCCCTACCGCTATCATGACGTAGCCCATCTGGCTGATAGACGAATAGGCCAGCATCCTCTTGAAATCCTTCTGTCCGACCGCCAGGAGGCCGCCGATGACCATTGAGAGGGCCCCGAGGAACATTATTATCGCCGAGATAAGCTCGTTCCTGCCTATTATGTCGAACATTATCCTCATTATCGTATATACGCCGAGGGCCTTGATCAGGACCCCCGAAAGCATCGCGGAGATGGGCGCAGGCGCGCTCGGGTGTGCGTCGGGCAGCCACGCGTGGAAAGGAACCATAGAGGCCTTCAGGCCGAAGCCCATCAGGAACAGCGCTACTACGAAGCCGACAGTCTTGGTCATTCCGACCAGCTCGAGCTGCTGCGCCAGGTCAGGCATGTTGAGCGTACCGGTTATCGAATAGAGGAACGCGATGCCGAACAGCACGGCCGTGCTCGCCACGCCGCCGAGGATAAGGTATTTGAACGACGCTTCGAGCTCCTTCTTTCCCGTGCCGAATCCGACCAGCGCGTAGGAGGCGATCGACGCTATCTCCAGGAACACGTAGAGGTTGAACATGTCCCCCGTGATGACGACTCCGTTCATCCCGGCTATCATCAGCATGAAGAGCGAGTAGTATTTCGGTTTCGCCGTGTATGTGGTCATGTATTTCATCGAGAATATCACAGAGAGGAGGCTGATAAAGTTGATCACGACCAGCATCAGCGAGCTGAGTCCGTCGGAAACGAGAAGGATGCCGAAAGGAGGCCTCCAGTTTCCGACCGCGTAGATGAAAGGAGCCTCGAAGAGCATCTCGACTGACATCACGGCGAGAATCCCTGTCACGAGGAACGCGATATAGTCGCTGACCTTCATCGAGATCTTAGCCAGAAGAAGGTTCAGAAACGCCGCCGCAAGCGGAATCGCCGTGAACAATGGATAATACGTCTGCATTTGACTCCTCTTATCCCTTAAGCGTGTTTATCTTTGTCATGTCGAAAGTCTTGAACTTCTCGTACATCCTCAGGCAGAGGGCCACCATGAGGGCCAGAGTCCCGAGACCGATGACGATCGACGTCAGCACGAGGGCCTGCGGCAGCGGGTCGACGCCCTTCTGCACGAGCTCTTCGTGCTGCATACCTTTCAGAAAGATGGGCGCGATCCCTCCATGCCTGTATCCTACGAGTATGAGGAAGAGGTTGATGGAATACTCGGTGATCACGATCCCGATGATCTTCTTTACTATATTCTTCTTGGCGATGAGGCAGTAGAGCCCCATGACGAGCAGAACCAGCGAAAGAAAATAAAAATAATGGTTCATCCGCTATTCCTCGCTTTCCGGCTCTTCGCCCTCGGACGCCTGATATATGAACCTTCCAAAGATCGATAGGGCCATGAATATGGCGAAGACCGACGCAGTGACCTTGACGCCTATCGCTACGTTCGCAAGTGGTATCATCCCGGCGCTGAAGAGCCGGAACGGCGTACCCTTGGGCAGGAAATTCAGGAAGAAATACCCGCCGGTAAAGCCCAGCAGACCGATGATCACGAACGCCAGGGCCCCGGAGTTGTCGAGGATCGAGGCGCCCGTATTGCTCATCTTGCTCAGGCCCATTTCCTTTCCGAAAGCCAGGGTGAGGAGGACATAGGCCGAGGCCAGTATCACGCCGCCGGCGAAGCCGCCTCCCGGGGTGACATGCCCATACAGGACGATATATGCCCCGAATATGACGATGATCCCGATCACGAACCTCACGATAGTCTTCACTATCGGGGTCATCCCCCTGCTGGTATCTCTCATTTCCTCTTTGAGTCTGTCCATTAAGCGCTCCCTAGAACCCCTCGAAGTTCTGCTTGATATCCTCATCCTCGAGTATTCCGAATTTTTCCTGGTCGATCTCCGTCTTGCCCTTCCGGCCCCTTCTTCTGAGGATCACGAACGCGCCGACTATCGACGTAAACAGGACCGTCGCCTCCCCGAGCGTATCGTATGCCCTGAAATCGAGGAGCACGGAGGTCACTATATTCGTCGCTCCGGTCTTCTCCGTCCCCGTCCTGAGATATTCGCCGGATACCCGCATAAGGGGCTCGCCGAATTTCGGGAGCTCCCGGACCGCGAAGTAGGCGAACATGAGGAACAGCCCGAAGAAGATAAGGCTCGATACGAACGGGAAGGTGTCCCTCGCTCCCTCGATGGAGGTATTGTCCGTCGTGATGGTAGCCCTTATAAGGACGACCAGGATGAGGATCTCGACCACGACCTGTGTAATGGCGATATCCGGCGCCCCGAGCATCAGGAATATGATACTGAGGCTGAACCCGACCACGCCGACCGAGATGACCGAAGAAAGCAGGTTCTTGGTCTCGATCGCGATAATCGAACCGATTATCATGAAAACCATCAGTAAAAGGAGAATGATCTCCATCCGTATCCCTTTCCTCTTCGTTTGCTACAAGGCAAAGAACATCAAAATAAACGTCAGCGCTCCCAGACCTATTATAGTCCAGGACAGGTAAGTCGACAGAATCCCGTTATGCAGGCGCCTGAGCACCTCGACGACGTTGGACCCGATCAGCCCCCAGATATTGTAGATATCAAGGGCGCCCCCCTCTCCGTCCCTGAAAAGAGCCGAATAGGCGGGATAGAGGTCGTCGGTCACAGTCTTGTAGAATTGTGTGCCGGGGATCCTCATCTCCTCGTTATCGAGGATGTTTCCACCGACCCACACGTTTTCATCGAGACGCACGTGCCTCGTCCTGCCGAACGCGTAGATGATAAGCCCCACGATCAGCCCGGCGATCATAAGCAGCGTCGCCGTCACGGGGCTCCAGTATCCGGACGCTGTGCTGACCGTCAGTTCGTGAACGCTAACGGCCGTCGACCCCGCTACGCTCGGCGCGATGAACTGCTCTATCGGAAACTGCGCGTATATGCCGAAGACGATGCAGAGGATGGCAAGGAATATCATCGGGACCTGCATCGTGAACCCGGCCTCCCGGACGCCGTCGAACTTCTCCTGCCGCCTTCCGAGGAAGACGGAGTGGATCACCTTGACGAATGACGCCAGGGTGAGCGCGCTTCCGAAAACTGCCACGATAAGGAATATGATATTGTAACCCGGCCCCTCGAGCATCCCCTGGTAAACGAGCCATTTCGATACGAATCCGTTGAACGGCGGCACCCCGGAGATCGACAGGGCCGCCACCATCGTTGTCAGGAATGTGACCGGCATCAGCCTTGCCAGCCCTCCGAGCTGTTCGAGGTCGGTGGTCCCCGCTCTCTTCTCGACCGCTCCGGCCGACAGGAAGAGCCCGCTCTTGTATATGGCGTTGTTGAGCATGTGGAAGAGGCCGCCGACTATCGCGACGGGTATCCCGCTTCCCACGCCGAGGACCATATAGCCGACCTGGCTTACGGCGTGAAAAGAGAGGAGCTTCTTGAGGTCGTGCTGTACCAGCGCCATCAATACTGCGAACAGTATCGTCACCGCTCCTATGATCATCATCATCAGCGAAAGCCCCGAGCCCGGCCTGATAGCGAAGATGTCGAGCGAGATCCTCGCGAGCAGATAGATGCCCAGCAGTTTGTCCAGGGCGGCGGGCAGGAAGGCCATCGTGGGCGCAGGCGTCGATTCTGCGATCGCGGGCACCCATGAGTGAAGCGGCATGGCTCCGGCCTTCGCTATCGCCCCCGTGAAAAGGAGCAGGAAAGCGAATATCCCCGTCACGGTGCCCGTCGGGATCCCCTCGGCCGAAAGAGCGGATATAGAAAGCGTGCCGTAGACCATCCAGATGATGATCACGCCGAGCAGCATCGCAGCGTCGCTGAATCCGAGTATGGTGAAGCACTTCTGCGCCGCCGTCTCTGCGCCCTCTCCACCCATGTTGACGAGCATGTAGAGGAGCAAGGTCAGTATCTCCCAGGTGACGAGCAGCAGGAGAAGGTTGTCCGAGAGCACCGCGCACGCCGCCACAGCGAGCGTCCATAGCAGATAAGTGTAGTATATCCCCGGCGTCTCCCTGTCCCTGAACCAGTAGCCTATCGAATATAGGATGATAAGAACGCCGAACAACGCTATGAAAAGAAGCACGAACGCGCTGAAGTTCGTGAGCTTCAGGGCGAAATCGAAATGGAAGACATCCCCTATCGTGAATATCGTCCTCGCATACTCCAGGTGGGGTTCCGCCCCCCGCAGCCCAAAAAGCTGAATCGTCTTGAAAAACATCCACGCGGACGCCAGCAGGGCCAGTATTCCGGCAGGCAGCCTCACCTTCTTCGGGAAAAAGAGGGTCACGGCGCCCATCACGGCCGGGATCACGATTACGTACAGAAGTTCATGCATGCGTTCAACTCCGCTACGCGTATAAGTGTTACGTTACATTTCGAGCTGCCTGCGGATCTCCTCTGTCTTCTCCACCGACAGCTTTATCAGGTCTCCCTCCGAGAGGACGTATTTCTCGCCGGAGTTCACATCCAGGCGCCCGACGCGCTCGGTGCACGAGTAGCATGGATCGACCGCCGCTGTGATCAGCCCGGCGTCGGCCACCGTGTTGCCCGGCACGCTTGCCTCGTTCGTGAGGATGTTGTTGAAGCTCGGGGCGCGGATCTTGTGCCTCATGGGCATGTTCCCGCCGTTCGAGCGTATGTAATGAAGCACCTCTCCGCGAGGGGCCTCGTACACTCCGATCCCCTCGCCGGGCGGCACTTCGCCGATCTCCATGCAGAGCTCGCTGTCGTCTTTTATCGGGCCCAGCTCCTCGAGCTTGTCGAGACACTGCCTTATGATCTTTATGGCTTCGAAGTTCTCGAGCTGCCTTACGACAGCCTTGTCGAAGACGTCGCCGTTCTCGCATACTATGACGTCGAAATCGAGCTCGCCGTAGGCGTCGATCGGATGGTCCCGCCTCGCGTCGATATCGTATCCGCCCGCTCTCGCCGTAGGCCCGAGAGCTCCGTACAGGCGGCACTGGTCCCTGTTGAAGATGCCGACGCCCTTTGTCCTGGCGTGGATCACGGGGTCGTCGATGATAGCCTTGGTGAGCAAGTCGTTCTTTTTCCAGAGCTCATCGAGCATCCCCCGGACAAGGCCGAACTGAGTCTCGGGGATGTCCCGCCTGACGCCGCCGATGCGCATCATCGCGTAATGGTTCCTGTTTCCGGTCACCGCCTCGAGCACGTCGAGAAGGGGCTCGCGGTACTTCCATGTCCACATGAAGACCGTGTTGTAACCGATGAAATGGCCTGCCAGCCCCGTCCAGAGAAGATGGCTGTGCAGCCTCTCGAGCTCAGCCGTGATGACCCTGAGGTACTGGGCGCGCTTCGGGACCTCTATCTGCAGGAGGTCCTCGACCGCCTTGACATAAGCAAAAGGATGGGAGCAGGAACAGATCCCGCAGACCCTCTCTACGAGGAACGGGACCTGGTCCCACGTCTTCGACTCGGAAAGGATCTCGATCCCTCTGTGGCTCCAGCCGATAGTCATGTCGATATCGACCACGTTTTCACCGTCGACATGAAGTTCGAAGAACTCGGGTTCCTCGAGTATCGGATGGAACGGGCCGATCGGGATCTTTTTAACCATTTCTGTTCACCTCTTTATAAACACAGCCTGTAAGGCCTAATATTCGTTTACGGGTTCCGTCCCTTCAGGGGCCTTCCCGCCACCTCGTCGGCCCTTTCCTGGCCGTCGTTCTTGTTCCGGGACATCTCGAGTTTTGTCTTGTTCTCCCTCTTGTGGGGATAGAAGTCGACGGGCCTCGTATCGGACCTCAGGACCGGCCTCAGGTCGGGGTGGTGCCTGAAGTTGACCTCGAACATCTCAAATATCTCGCGCTCGATCCATTTCGCGCCGGGGATGACCGGCGATATCGAGTCGAGCTCGGGGTTCGGCTTCTTCGCGAAGGTCTTGATCGTCACATAATAATGCTCTTTGTCGAACGGGAAGAAGAACATGACCTCGACGCCGTCCCGGTCATCAACGCCGACACCGGTATCGAATCTCGCATCGAGATCGTTGAACAGGAACGAGGCGAGCTCTACCCAGACCTCGTTCTCGGCATATATATAGATCCTATCCTTCGACCGATCGGCTATCTCCACCTTGCCGCCGAACTTCCCGGCAATCCTCTTTTTTACTTCTTCCCGTTCCATATTTACTGTTCCCCCGTGTTCGTCTTCCCTAGAGCGTTCCCAGGACTTTCACTACCCCCGCTATGATCGTCTCCGGCTTGGGGGGACAGCCGGGGACATACGCGTCGACCGGGATGAACTTGTCTGCCGGCCCGATGATATTGTATCCGTCGCGGAAAATGCCGCAGCGGCATCCGCACGCCCCGACCACGATCACTTTCACCGGCTTCGGCGCGGCCTCGTACAGCCTCTTGAGCCGGGGCAACACGTTGCGGGTGACCGGTCCGCTTATAAGCAGCACATCGGCGTGCCTGATGCTTCCGACCAGCACGATGCCGAACCTCTCGACATCGAATCTGGGGGTCAGGGCATCAAGGATCTCGATGTCGCAGTTGTTGCACGCGCCGGTGTTCACGTGAAAGACCCAGGGCGATTTTTTCAATGCTTTAAGCGCCAGTGACATTTAAAAGCCTCCGCGACCTAGTACCCCAGCACCGCCAGGATCATTGCGATAATCGAAAGTATGAGCATCGGACCCCAGAAGAACCTCATTGCCTGGTCGATCCTCACCCTGGGATTCGTGTTCTTTATAAGCACCATTATTGTTATGATAGCCACATACTTGAGGATCGTAGTGAGGATCCTCCATCCTTCCAGCGAGACGCCGCCCCAGAGCATAGTGATTATGAATACCGGCACCACGAAGAACATGATGCCCATATTCAGCCTCACGACCGCCAGCGGCGCGCCTGAATACTCGATGTGAGAGCCGCCCGCCAGCTCCGTCTCCGCCTCTGGTATGTCGAAGGGGAGCATGGTGCATTTCGCCTGGGCACAGAATATGGCGACTATGAAGGCGATGACCCCGGAGAAGCTTCCGAGCATGACCCCGTGATGCGCCTGATAATCCAGTATCGCGGCGAAAGAAAAAGAGTGTGCCTTGTAGACGGTCGTCAGCATCGCGATCACCAGGGGCAGCTCATATGCGGTGAGCAGCTTCATCTCACGGGCGGCGCCGAGTATCCCGAGCGGGTTGCCCGATGCGCTCGCCCCGATGATCATCGATATCGCCGGGATCGTCATGATATAGAAGACAACTATCGAATCGCCTACGAATGACGCCGTTGGGTAAAGGTTCGCCATCCACAGGATCGTCGAGGCCAGCGTGGCCGCGGCGAGGCCTACCAGCGGGGCGACGAGAAATCCGGTAGATTTAGCCCCGGCCGGGACGACGATCTCCTTCCCGAGCAGCTTCACGGTATCGGCGAACGGCTGGTACCAGGGAGGTCCCACCCTCCAGTGCACCCTCGCGGTTACTTTCCGGTCCACCCACGTCGCCAGAAGGCCGACGACCGCCGTGAAAAGGAACCCGGGAAATATCAGAAAGTTGAGCAGATATTTCGCAGCGTCCATAGGTCCTCTCCGCTAACGCACCAGCATCCAGCGGGCGAAGTATCGCCCGCCTTCAGCGGCGTGCCTGTGTTTCTTCTCCAGTTCGGTGAGCTCCTCGAACACCAGAGCCCCCGACGTACATGTCGCGACGCAGCGTGGCTGCTTTCCCTCTTCGAGCCGATCATGGCAGAGATCGCATTTCGGCGACACGTGCCATGTCGAATGCATGAACATCACGCCGAACGGGCAGGACATGATACATGACTTGCAGCCGATGCAGAGCTGGCTCTGGCGTATGATCGTGCCGTTTTCGTCCTTCATGATCGCGTCCTGGGGACACACCTCGAGACAGAGGGGCGTGTCGCAGTGCCTGCAGTGGAGAGGCATCAGGGCGACTTCCTCCACGGCTCCGTGCTTCAGCAGTCCCTGGTCATGGTGTCCCTGGGCGCAGGCGGCGGCGCAGGCGCGGCACCCGGTGCACAGGTTCATGTTGATATAGATTCTCTTCTCCATAACCTCAGCTCTTCTCGCTTTGCCTGCCCAGCGTCACCGCGACCGGGGCGAGGCTTATCTCACCGTGACGTTCATCCATCTTCCACGGGAACAGCTTGCGGACCGAGGGGAAGTGTATCGTCGCGGCGACGGTCCTTCCCTCGAGCTTACCCGTCGTCCTGACCTTCAATACGGCCTCTCCACCCTCGGAAGCGACCTTCACCAGATCGCCGTCGCGAAGATGCATCTCGCCGGCGATCTGCCCCGATACCATCAGTTCGGGCCCCGGGCATGTGACCGTCGACCAGAAGAGGTTCCTGCTGATCGATCCGTCTGCGGCGTGAACAGCCTCACTCCACGGGATAAGGACGGTGTCGGCTATCTCGAGGTCCTTCATGCGCGCCGCGTATCCCGCCCAGTCGGCCGAGAGGCTTTCGCCCGAGCCGGCCCTCTCAGTCTTTCTATGCACCTGCGCGGCCTCCAGCCTGGACCCCATCGCTCTGGCGAGGTCGGTGAGGAACTGGCCGTCGCTCACGGCGCCAGCTATCGGGGTTATCGTCTCCTCGCGGATGATGTCCTCGCCGAACGAGGGCGAGACCGTGCCCTTTTTCTCCACCAGGGCCGCCGCGGGGATAACCACGTTAGCGCCCGTAGCCGTCGCTCCCCGGAAAAGCTGCGTCGCGACGGTGAACTTGCTGTCGCGAAGCGCTTTCTCGACAGGCGCGGCGGGAAAGACCGAGAACGGGTCGATCCCGAGGAGGACGAATGCCTGGACGCCCCCCGAGGCTATATCTGCAAGGGCCTTTCCGGATCCTGATCCGGCGAGTACCGACCATATCCCCCAGGTGTTCTGCTGAACGAACTGGGCGTCGAACACAGCCTCTCCCGGGCAGATCCTGGTAACCGCTTCGGCAAGGACCGACGCGAGGCCCGGCGCGCCGAAGCGCCCGAATATATTCGAAAGGTGAGTCTCGACCCTGGCCGCTCCCAGCATCGAGCCGGCCGCCGCCTCGATATCTTCCCTCGAGACGCCACCGAGACGTTCGATGTCGTTCCATTCCACAACGCTGATCAGCTTCCCGAGCCCGCCGGGAAGGCTGGCTCCGCTTTTGGCGGCGGCGGCTTTCAGCAGTCCCGCGAGGACCGCCGGCTCTCCGCCTGGCCTGCAGGCCAGGTGCCTGTTCGCGAACCAGGCCGAGTGGTTCTTCCCGGTGCTGATCGTTATGACCTCGTTGCCCCTGCCGGCATACTTGCCCGCCGCGACGGCCTTGGCCGTACACGGGTGCTCGCTGAACGGGTCCCCCACTAGCAGGAAGACCTGCCTCTCGCCAGCAGGCTTCTCGCCCGCCGCGGTGAGACCGGAGAGGTCGTATTCCGTCCACGCCCTGAACAGCGGGACATCGTCCGGAGCCATGAGGGCGATCTTTTCCGTCCCTATGATCTCCCTTGCGAACTTGAGCGCGAGCGCCGCCTCCTCGTTGGTCAGATTGTCACCCACGAGTATTGCGATGGCGTCGCCGCCCGCCTCTTTTTTTACGGCCGAAAGATTCTTCGCCGCATCCTTTACCGCGGCCTCATAGGGAGCCCTCTCTCCGAGGATGTACGGGTAGTTGAGCCTGTCGGGGTGGGAGACGAACTCGACCATCGCCGCCCCCCTTGCGCAGAGGCTTCCGCCGTATTTCGAATCCTCACTGCCGTCCCAGTCCAGGGTAAGGATCGACGCGTTTGTGAAGACAGGGCTCCTGCGGCCGCCCCTGAGGATCAGCGGGCAGGCCAGAGAGCAGATCGAACAGTTGCTGCGTATCTCACTCATATACGACTTTTCTTCCCGGGCCGCCGGCGCGGCCCAACAACAAGTGAACTAGCCGAACACGTTCGGAACGTGCTTGATCTTGTCGTAACACATATCCGGACCGTCGACACACAGGTAATAGTGGCCGACGTTACAACGCCCGCATTTGCCCATCCCGCAAGACATCTTCCTGTTCATCGACAGGTATATCTGCGGGGGCTTGTAGCCTATCTCGAGAAGTTTCAGGGTGACGAACTTGAGCATGATCTCGGGCCCGCACGAAAGGGCGAAACCGTCGCTTATGTCGATCCCCTCGAGCTTGCCCTTCTCGAGCAGAGTAGTGACCAGGCCGACGTGTCCCGTCCAGTCAGGATGCGGAACGTCGATCGTCGTCTGAAGCGATATGTTTCCCGCGAGGCCGCGCCATTCGTCGTACTGCCTGCGGAAGCTCAGCTCGGCAGGTTCTCTCGCGCCGAACTTTATCACGATCTTTTTGTACTTCGAAGGGTCGGCGAAGAGCGCGTAGAGAAGTGCCCTCATCGGGGCGAGGCCCACGCCGCCGCCTACGACGAGCACATCTTTGCCCACGAGCTTATCGAGCGGGTATCCCTTGCCGAACGGCCCCCTGAGGCCGACCTTCGCGCCGGGGCCAAGGTCGTGCAGCGCTTCGGTGACTTTTCCCGTCCTGAGGATGGTGATCTCCATCCTTTCGGTGATGTTCGGGTCGGAGCTGGGCGTGAACGGAGCCTCGCCCACTCCGGGAACCGTGAGCTGCATGAACTGGCCGGCCTTGAACTTTATCGGCCTTACGGGCTTGAGGACGAACGTCTTGATCGTCGGGGTCTCGGTGATAACGTCTTCTACGACAGTATCGATGGGATAATACGGGTTTTTCATCCCATTTGCTCCCTTACTTGGCTGCCTTGCTCATTACATTCCGGAACACTGCCCGCATGTCTATACCGGCGCTGCATGTGTCTATGCACCTTCCGCAGCCGGTGCAGAAGATCTCGCCGTGGCTCAGGGGCAGATAATCATACTTGTGATAATAACGGTGCTTGACCCTGTCGCTCAGGCGGGGCCTGGGATTGCCCATTCCCGCCATCCGCGCGTACCCGGTGACCTGGCAGCTGTCCCAGGACATCACTCTCCTGAACTTCTCGCCGTCGGCGATATCGAAGAGGAGGAAGCAGTAGCAGGTCGGGCAGATATTTGTGCAGGCGCCGCACTCGACACACCTGGCCGATTCCTCTTCCCAGAGGCCTTCTGTCAACGCTTCCCTGAGCGGCTCGGTCATCTTCGCCGCATCGGGGAAGTCCTTGTTGTTTTCCTTGAGTTTCGCGACGACCTTCATCCGCGCTTCGTCTCTCGATTTCTCTTGCCCGTCGCGCGGGGCGGTGAAGAGGTCCCCGTTTTCGGAGATGACCTTCTCGCCGCGCTCAGATCCCGCTTCGACAAGATATCCCGCGTCGACCTTCGATACGGTCAGGTCGTACCCCTTCTCGGGCCACGGCTTCCTGCCGACCAGGTTGCAGAAACACGATTCGCCGCAATCAGTGCAATCGGCGGCTATCGTGAACATCTTCTCCCTGCGTATCCGGTAGAACGGGTCTTCGAAATCCCCTTCTATCTGTACCTTGTCTACGAGTCCCATTGCCGCGATGTCGCAGGCCCTCGCGCCGACGATGATGAACGAGGGGGCGTTCTCACCAGCCTCGAGCTCATCGAGTTCCTCGGCCGGATACTCGGCGACTGTCGAGCGGAGAAGCTGCGCGAACCCCTTCAGCGTCTCGACGGTGCGATAGCCTTCCAAGCTCATACCGTCGGGCAGTGGGAAGGCATCAACGCGCTCGATATGTAATTTTCCGGTGTCTTCTTCAGTGACGGGCACAAAAAGCTCTCCCTCACCGGAAAGCTTCTTGAGCAACCTCTCGAAGTTTGTCGAGTCGATAAACTGCATGTGGTTTGTTTCCGTAAAAAGAATCGGCTACCGTGGATACGGCGGCCTTAATTCACCTTACCAGCAGCATGCCACCTTCGGCATGCCCGAGACAGCAGAAAGTACAATTCCACAAACGCGGCGAAAGTGTCAAGATTATTTTTTTCGGAAAACCGTAAAGGAATTGTTTTCTTGGCGCAGGAAAACGAGTTGGGGTTTACACGGAAAAGGGCGGACCGCCTGGCCCGCCCGTCCTGTCTCATGCCTGCGCGCGCGAGCGGCCTCCTGGCAGCGGCGCCGCTCCCCGAGGCTTTGCGCTATTCCTTGAGCAGCTTCTCGACCGCCTCGGTAAGCTCGCTGCCACGCAGGTTCTTGTACCTGATCTTTCCCTTCTTATCGAGAAGGAAGGTGGCAGGTATGGAACTGACGGCGTAGAGCTGGCCTATCTCGGCTTGCCATCCCTTTCCGTCGAAGATCTGGCGCCATTTCATGTCCTGTTCCTTCAGGTATGAATCGAGCGCCTGGCGGTTGTTGTCCATCGAGACGCCGATTATGTCGAAACCCCTGGCATGATAGTCGGAATAGATCTTCTTGACATTGGGCATCTCCGCCCTGCAGGGAGCGCACCAGGTCGCCCAGAAGTCGATCAGGACGACCTTGCCCCTGTAGTCCGACGGGCTGATCGGTTTGCCGGCTATATCCGTCGCCTTGAAATCGATCACTTCCGCGCCGATCTTAAGCTTCTTCATCGTCTCGAGACGCGCGAGCATCCCGCTCGCGGATTCCTTCATCTTGGGATCGATGCCCTCGATCGCGACCGCCTTGCTCAGTGCGCTCGCCGCGCCATCGAAATCGTCCTCGCCTAAATAAGCGTTGGCGAGCGCCATCCACGCCATACCTTGTTCCGATGGATCCTTCGGGAACTTCCCCTCGGTATACGTCTTCAGAACGGCCTTCGCGTCCGCGCCGCGCCCTATCTGCGAAAACATCTGCCCTAGCACGACCATGGCGCTCCCGGAGGCCGCCGTCCCGGACCAGGTCTTTATGAAGCCCTTGAGCCCTTCCTCGGCCCGGACGATGAGCTGATCCACCGGGACCGTGTTGCGCCCCTGCTGGAGTTCGCCCATAAGCTTCTCCAGAGCCTCCTTCGCGGCCGTCTCCCTCTGCGGATCGACCCCGGCAAAGGTCGAGCCTGCCAGAACGGCCACAAACAGCAGGGCCAGCACTGATATCCTGATTCTTCCAGTCATTATATTCGCCCCTTTAAAAACAGGGACGCGCCGAACTCCGGACGCGTCCCGGATGGTTCCTGATGTATCGCGGCATGCGTGGCAACAAGAGCCGCGACCCGTCCGCTGCTACTTTCCCACTTCCTTTGTTATTCTCACGGAGCCCTTGATCGGCACGACCATCTCCTCGTATCCGGGATAATTGGTCAGGAACTTCAGCGTCGCTTCGTACTTGCCCGGCTCCGCCTTCGGCCTGATCTGGAACTTGCATGTGTATGCCTTGCCGGGCTTGACCTCCCTGATGTTCCATGTGATCGAGTCATCACTCGGGATCACGTCCAGGATCTTCAGCGAGTCTCCTCTGGCGGAGATTATCGATACTATCTTCTCGAAGCTCTTTGATGTTCCTTCGGTCATCTGGAGCTCTCTCATGTATATCGTGCTCGGATGAAGCTCGACGTCATCCATGATCTGCAGCCTGAAAGGCAACTTCTTCTCGGGAAGCTTCTTTGAATCGGTATCGATGTACAGGTCGGCGTAGTACTGCCTCGGCGCAAGGTCCTTCTCCAACCACGTATCGATCTTGAACTTCTTGCCTTTCTCGAGAGTGGTTATCTTGATGCCTACGCCATCGGCGAGCGCGTTCTTGTCCTTGCTCTGCTCAGACCAGTGATACCCGGTCAGATTTATCGGCTCCTCGAGAGAGGATGTGAGGATAACTTCATCCTTGAGCTTCTCTCCCCTGAATCCCGACAGGGCCAGCGCTTTCGAAGCCTGGAACACCTGAACGACATTCCCCGTGACGCTCAGCGTCACCTTCGACTTCTCGGGATCATTTGTCGTCACCGTGAAGTCCTTCTTGAACCGTCCGGGATGAAGTTTGCTGCCTATAAGTTTTACGCCTATCTTTCCCTCCGACCCGGGAGGGATGACCTCGTCATAGTCGGCCACTGAGCAGCCTCACCCAGGGCGGACGCCGAGTATGTGCAGTTCCGCCACCCCGTTGTTCCTCACCGTGAACACATAATCGATGTCGACTCCTTCGTAGAACGTGCCGATATCGGGTTCCGTGTCCCGAATATACATCTTGGGGGGGTCCTTCTGCGCCGCCCCGGCTGTCGACGCGAGCACTACCGCTGTCAAGGCGAAAGCCACAAGCGACAGGCCCAGCTTTCTCGAAAGGTTCATCAGGTCTCCTCTTTCATGCGGGCGCCGGCTGGCGGCCCCGCTCTCCAATGATAGATACCTCTGATCCCTCTACTGAAAACAGACCCGATACCCCATTTCTTCCCGTCGGCTCCGAAAGGGGGACCGGGACTTCTCCGTATCGATCAATAGTATATTATAAAATAGTATTATCCGGAGGTTCCACCAATTATTTTTTAATGTCTTGTCCGGCAGCGGCGGCGGCCGTCCCGCCGGCGCCGCCTTAGAGAAGTGATACTGCCCCGGCGGGGACGAGATGGAGATCCCCGAAAAACCCTGCCGCTACCTGTCTGTCTGCCAGCCGTAACCCTCGTAATGATAGTCTATTGCGCCATCCACGATGTCGACGACCAGGAACCCCTCGGCAAACCCCTTGTAGGGCCCTTTCCACCAGGCCCCGCTGACGGCGCCGCCCGTGACGAACTTTGTACGCCCGACCTGCGCCTGCTCTACGATATGAAGATGTCCCTGGAGGACGAGCCGCAGGTCGTGCCTCTTGAACAGCGACATGACCTCCGGGGTATTGGTCACCATCTCGGCCGCCGGGACCCCTTCAGCCGTCCCGTAACTGATCTGAATCGAGGGAGACACAAGAGGGATGTGCACGCAGAGGACTACTGGGGTCTCCGGGTCGACCCTGCCGAGATCCGAGGCGATCCATTCGAGCGTCTCCCGCCCGACGTGGCCGTAATACCGCCTCTCACCGGTGAAACCTATCGTGTCGAGCAGGATGAAGTGCCAGCCCCCGAAATCGAACGAGGAGCTGGTCGAGCCGCCTCCCAGCCTGCTGCTGAACATCTTCCTGCCGTACTCGGGGTGCGAGGGGTCTATCCCGCTCGCGGCGTAGAGTCCGAAGATCTCATGGTTGCCGATCGTGTTATGGACGGGCATCCGGAATCGCCGGCAGAGATCGCCGTACAACCTGTAAAGCGAGTCTGCTCTTTCGTAACTTGCTTCCAGCGCGTCATATACAAGATCGCCGCCCGTTATGACGAAGTCAGGGGAAAGTTCGTTGACCCTGTCTATGGCTGCCGTGAACCCCTCTGCGCCCCGGCGCTCCGGCATCACGTGGATGTCCGTCATGAATACGAACCGGAACCCGCCAGGCTGCTCTGGGCCGCCGAGCGTAATGGGCGGGAGTGCCATGAGGACTATTACGGGAATCACAAGAAGAAAGAGAGCGGGGATCGGCCTGCGTGTCATCATGACTCTCCTCGGGTAACAGATACGGGCAGGCCTGCCTGAGGCGGGCCTGCCTGGGTCCGTGCATTACCTCGTCATTGTAACAGGAGAAGGTAACCGCGTGAAGCCGGATCAGGCGCCCGGGCAGGAACCATATCAGCGGCCCCTGATCCGCCGTCCGGCCCTGCCGGGCGCTGATTCTGAAAAGCACTGCTTTCACTCGAATATAATATATTACCGAAATGGTGGGTATTTATTTTTGCGTCGTGCGGAAAAACCAGGGTTCCCCTGCGGGGTCACCGGGCCAGTCCGATCTCTGACCATTCGGAGCCGGGCTGGAAGAAGGGCTCACCCGGGACGCCGGAGACCCTGGCGACCCACCAGAAGGAAGCGACCCGAGAATAGACGTCCTGACTGCTGCGGACGTAGTATTCCTGTGTCTCCGGGTCGAAATCCATGACGAACACGCCGGCGTCACGCAGCTCTCTTCGGAATCCGGTCGTATCGCCCTCGAGGGACAGTACGTAGAACTTCGTGTTCCTGCCGCCGGGCACGATCTTGTACTCAGGATAGTATTCACCTATCCACCTTATGCCTTCTCGTACCATGAGGTCGAGGATATCGGAGACCGGCATCGATACAAGGAAAGATGTGCGGCCGACGGGGCCGTAATAGAACGCGTCCGTGATGTTGTCCCCGAACCTGTCTAAGAACTCCTCCCATCCCATCTCATCCATGGTCTGCACGATCGCGACGATCTTCGTTCCGCCAAGCCCCTCCTGCTCGAGGTTCTTGAGCCTGATCAGCAGGAACTCGCCTATCTCCCACGGGAGGATGGGGCCGAAAGGAAGTTCGATCCCGTACAGGTCCTCGTCGATCGACCCTGGAAGCGGCTCGGGGAGATATACATGGGGATAGTCATAGTATATGATCGTGCGGGGGTAGTGGATACGGGGCGGACGGGGCTTCGGCAATATGCGCGGCGGCCTCGGGCGTATGAGGGGCATGATGTGGCGCCTGAGGTCATCCCTCCTGTTCCTTCCCAGCTCGCCCATCTCCTTCTTGTCAGTCCCGGGAGCCTTCCCGGCTTCTCTCGGCGGCCTTCTGACGAAGGTAGTGCCGGATGGCGGATCCTTGCTGTCACGCCTCTCCGCCGGCCCCTTCTTCTTCTCAGAGACAGCCCCTTGGCTGCGGTCCGGCACATTCTGCGAATCGTCCCGCTTTCTCTCGTGCGCGGCGGGGTGCTTCCTGCCGCCGGACGCCGCCTTGCCATGAACGCTGGCCGGGGCAGAGAGCAACATCGCCGTGAATATCAATGCCGCCGGGGCGAGGGACCTTGAGATCGTTTTTGAGCGTTTCATCATGCACTTCCCTGTCAGAGCTGGTATCTCCGGGCAGGAGGATCCCGGGCTTACCGCTGGTCCCTTTCGGGACCCCCCATGATGATCGTCCCGATATCCGAGCCTGTGGTTACATTTGATTATAACATAATACGCGCCCGGGTAAAGGCTCCGGCCGCTCCGGTTTCGTTGTAAATTGTTGACAGTCCGTGTCATTTTCCTTTTCTTTAAGGGGGGCTCGCAGTAAATTATTTCTACTTATCATCGATCTCGAATATATATGATCAGCCATACCGGTCGGATGGGGTGTCTCCGACGGAGGCGGTCGCGCCGCCGGCACGGCCACGGTAAGACAGGAAGGGAACCTTATGAGCGAAAGCAGAGAGATATATCTCGATCACATCGCGGCCTCACCGGTCAGGAAGGAAGCCTTCGACGCGATGATCCCCCTTCTCGAGGAAGGGTTCGGCAATCCCCAGAGCGTGACCACCCGCGGCCAACGGGCGGCCGAGGTCCTGGCCGAGGCGCGCGAGCAGGTCGCGTCCCTAGTAGGGATGACGGCGAACGACGTGATATTCACCGCAACCGGCTCGGAGGCGAACAACCTGGCGCTCAAGGGCATCGCAAGGGGGCGGGCGAACAAGTCGAACAGGATCATCATCTCTGCGATCGAACATATATCGATAATGACACCCGCGAAGACACTCGAGAAGGAAGGGTTCGAGGTCGTGGCCCTCCCGGTCGACAGCTTCGGGTCCGTCGACCCCGGCGACCTCAAAAAGGCGCTCGAGGGCGGAGCAGCCGTCGTCTCGGTGATTCACGCGAGCACCGAGGTCGGCACGGTACAACCGGTCGTGGAGCTCGCCGCGCTGTGCAGAGAGGCAGGCGTCCCGTTCCATACCGATTCGTGGGGCGCTGCGGGAATGATCGAGACAGACATGACGAAGATCGGCGCCGGAGCCATGACTATCGCGGCCCAGAATTTCGGCGGTCCTCCGGGAGCGGCGTCGCTTATAATCGGCAAGGGGTTCCCGCTCAGGCCGATGATCCAGGGCGGCGTCCAGGAGAGGGGCCTCAGGGCCGGCCAGGAGAACATCCCCGCGATCGCCGCAATGGGCGTCGCTGCCTCTCTCGCCCTGGCGGAGCTTAACGACAGGGCGGCCCGCCTGACCAGGATAAGGGACGCTTTCATAGAGAGGCTTCCCGCCGCGATCCCCGACGTGATCGCGACCGGGCACCCCGAGAAGCGTCTTCCAGGGCACGCTTCGTTCTGCGTCAAGTATATCGAGGGGGAAGGGCTTCTGCTGTTTCTCGACAACAAAGGGATCATGGCCGCCAGCGGCTCTGCCTGCACATCGAAGGCGCTTAAGGGAAGCCACGTCCTCGAGACTATGGGATACGACGCCGCCACGGCCCAGGGATCGATAGTGTTCACGCTTGGCGACTCGAACGAGCTCTCGGACGTCGACACGGTGATAGAGGAGATGAAGCCCGTCGTCTCGCGGCTGCGCGAGATGTCGCCCATATATAACAGGGACAAAAAGTGATCTGGCAGCTTATCTGAAAAAGGGAAGGCAACCGACAGGAGAAAAACGATGCCGATGTACAGCGACAAAGTGATGGACCATTTCATGAGACCGCGCAATGTGGGCGAGATCAAGGACGCCGACGGCATAGGAGAGATCGGCAACCCGACATGCGGCGACATGATGACTTTCATGATCACCGTAAAGGACGACCGGCTCGCGGACGTCAAGTTCAAGACTTTCGGCTGCGGGGCAGCCATCGCCGTCTCGAGCATGGTGAGCGAGATGGCGACCGGCAAGACCCTCGATGAGGCGATGAAGATAACCAACGAGATGGTCGCCAAGGAGCTCGGCGGCCTTCCCAAGAACAAGATGCACTGCTCCAACCTCGGGGCCGACGCCCTTCACGCGGCGATCGAGGATTACCGCAAGAGGAAGGGGACCGGCGAGCCCGCTCCAAAACCGCACGCCCATGAAAGCGAGTTGCACGGGCAGACCTGCCCCTACTGCGATTCGGACATCGAGGATTCTTATCCGTTCTGCGCATCGTGCAAGACCAAGCTGAGCGACTGCCCCGAATGCGGCAAGATCGTCTCGAGTTCGCTCAGCGAGTGCCCGCACTGCGGGTGCATCCTCGACGGAGAAGAAAAGAAAGACTGAGAAGCCGGGTGAGGACCTGGCTTCTAGAATCAACCAGCGAGGGCCCTGATAAGATGCCTGCAATCGAACTGGTCGAGAAGATCCTCCGCCTCAAGGAGGAGCGCGGCGCGGTCATCTTCGCACACAACTACCAGCCGCCGGAGATCCAGGATGTCGCCGATCATCTGGGCGACTCCCTCGATCTCAGCCGCCTCGCCGCGACGCTGGAAGAAAAGATCATAATATTCTGCGGCGTTCATTTCATGGCCGAGACCGCGGCGATCCTTTCCCCCGGCAAGACAGTGATACTTCCCGACCCTGGCGCGGGCTGCCCGATGGCCGACATGCTCGACGCCGGCCAGCTCCGCGCGCTCCAGAAAAAACATCCAGGCGCCGTCACGGTGATGTACGTCAATTCGACTGCGGAGGTCAAGGCCCTGACCGACATCTGCTGCACCTCCGCTAACGCTCTCGCCGTGATCGACTCTATCCCTGAGGAAGAAAAGATCATCTTCGGACCAGACCAGTACCTCGGGGGCTGGGTCTCACTGCAGACCGGCCGCAGCATGATACTTTGGAACGGTTTCTGCCCCTCGCACCAGAAGATCATGCTGGAGGAGATCCGGGAGCTCAGGGAACGATACCCCGGCGCTGTCGTCATGGTGCATCCCGAGGTCAGCCCGGAGATCGAGGCCGAGGCGGACGTTACGCTCGGCACCGGATCGATGATCAGGTATGCCGGGGAGAGCGACGCGGACACCTTCATAGTGGGCACGGAGGTCGGCATGTGTTACCGGCTCGAGAAGCTTTACCCTGGCAAGACTTTCATCCCTGCCTCGCCGAATGCGGTCTGCCCCAACATGAAGAAGATCTCGCTTGAGAAGATCCTCGCATCGCTCGAGACACTCGAGCCCGTGATCAAAGTCCCGAAGAAGACATCCGACGCGGCGAGAATAGCCATAGAGCGCATGATCGCGATCGGCTGACGGCGGCAGGA
>Ga0315536_1000147_pt1 | contig 32941 bp, 18 predicted proteins | sample SalMarSW160230MG_FD_203093 | JGI IMG/M metagenome (GOLD analysis project Ga0315536, IMG submission 203093) | Salt marsh sediment microbial communities from the Plum Island Ecosystem LTER, Massachusetts, United States - Salt Marsh Sediment SW1602-30 ...
TTCATCACTGACTGATTTAGTCCCGAAGTTCACGGAGTATTCTTTCTTATCAACTGTTATATAATCGGTAAGTGTGATAGACGCTGTGCCTGGAACTCCTTTGGCCTGGATCGTCTCAACCACAACCGCCGGATCAGCAGGTGTGACATTGACCACGGGTGCCTGGGATGAGGAGGCCTGCATAAGGTAACTGTACCCTGTCGCTGCCGGATCAAAACCGGCAATGCCCTTACCATTTACAGTAATTGAAGCAGGAGTAAGGTTTGGCATTATTTTTACCGGGAAACTGCCAGATTCAGTATTATCACCTATCGTAACACTGGCTGTAATTGTTGCAACACCAACTCCTTTTGCAGTTACCAGACCTTTTTCATCAACAGTTGCTACTGCAGGATTATTTGAGGAATAAGTAACGTTGGCTTTAGAAATATCGTAAAAGCTGTCATCAGTCATCGCTGCTGTTACTTCAGAGTTGGCACTTGAGCCATTTCTGAGAATTACTGTTCCGCAATCGGCAACAACAGTTTTGAGAGTTGGAATAAACGCTCCATTCATAGTCGCTGTTACTGATCCCCTGATATCTTTTGAAGAAGAACCAATTTCGAACAAATATTTTCCCTGATCAAAAGTGATTTTATTTTTGTCCAGATTCCAGAACCAGAGATCAGCGCAATTTATGTCAATCATTACAGTTTTAGTCTGACCAACAGGTATAGCCACTCTCTGAAAACCTTTTAATCTTTTAATTGGTCTCTCTAAGGATGCAGGGCTGTCGGGTGTCCTCATATAGATCTGAACTACCTCGTCGCCATCAAAATTTCCTGTATTCTTAACATCCACACTTATAGTTATTTTATCCTGCGGTGTAATTATGTTCCTGCTAATTTTGAAATTGCTGTATTCGAAAGTTGTATAAGAAAGTCCGAAACCAAATTCATATGAGACATCCTTGTTAAAATACCAGAGGGTACGGCCGTTATTACCATTACCCCCCCTGAGAGTATAATCTGTTATCTCCGGGAGATCTTTTATTGATTTGTACCAGGTTGCATTAAGTTTGCCACCGGGATTTACATCACCGAAAAGTATACTGGCAATAGCATCTCCCTGTGCCTGACCATTATATCCCGTCCAGATAATCCCCGGAACGTTCTGAAGGTTTTTAAATTCTTCAACCTCAACGCATCCCAGTGTCTGCATAACTACAATAGTATTAGGATTGACTGCTGCCACAGCCTTAATAAGATCCACCTGGTTACCCGGTAACAGGAGGGTTAGTCTGTCTGCTTCTTCGGTTGCGGTTTTCTCATCTGTTCCGACAAATAATATTGCAATATCGGCGGATGCTGCCAATGCAATAGTTTCTTTATCAATTGGAGCATCGGGTGATGCTTTATATACCAGGTAGAGTGTCTGAGGTCCGTTCAGTCCGAGTTTATTGACTTTAGCTTTCATCAGACTACCGGCGCCATAAACACCCCCGGATCTGGCTCCTGATGCAACGTTTGCATTGAGGGTAGTCAGCAGGTTCCCATCAGGAGAACCAACCCTTACCTCAATTATACCCCCATCAATCGGGATATTTACCTTAATTCCAATTGTATCTACGTTCGTCAGGTCTATATTATCGTATGCAGTCCATGATCCATCGTTAATGGTTCTGACCTGGTCTATTGTTCCCATACCTGAACCGACAGTAATCCCTTTTGATGATGAACTATATTTTGTGGCATCAAATTTTGAGAAGGTCCCGTTAGTATTTTTTAATTCAAAGCCGGCCACATAAAACAAATTGCTTTTGTTCGCTGTATTGCCACCAGAACTAAATACCACTTCTGTGGATAAACCTTTCTCTGAAATATATTTTTTAATCCCGGCAAGAGGAGAAATCATATTTTCCTGTGAAGGCCTTCCGGAATACGGACCAAGTTCCGTTTTGTCAGTTTGAGGACCGATAAGGGCAATTTTTTTTATATCAGCAGTATTCAAAGGGAGGGTTTTCTTATTTGTTTTTGCACTGATATTATTCTTCAGAAGAACAGGTGTTTTTGTTGCAATTTCTCTGGCAAGTGCCCTATTGGAAGGAGAACCTATCATATTTGGTTGTGAAAGGGTATAGGGAACCTTAGATGGCGGATCAAATTCACCTAACCTCATCCTGACAGTAAATATATGAAGCAGTGCTCTGTCAATATCCGCAATTGTGATAAGGCCTTTATTCAGAGCATTGATTGCACTTGTCTGATAAACACTTCCGCAGTCTGAGTCAACTCCTGCTTTCAATCCCAGTGCTGTAGCTTCCTCCGCTGTCTTAACATAATAGTGACCTGTGTAGATATCCTCAATGGCTGCACAGTCTCCTGTGATATAGCCTTTTAGACCATAGGTTCTTCTGGCAATGGAATCAAGGTATAATTTACTGGCTGATGTAGGGACTCCGTTTACTGCATTATATGAAGACATTATCGAAGGTAACTTGTCTTTCTCTATGAGGTTTTTATATGGAGCAAGATAAAACTCCCGCATATCCCTGCTATCCATGTTTGAGCTGCTGACATGTCGGTCGAATTCACTATTGTTTGCGAAATAATGTTTACCGCATGGTACAGTTTTTAGATATGTGGCATCATTACCCATCATTCCCCTTACAAAACCACCGGCAATCTGTGAAACCAGAAATGGATCTTCACCGAACGATTCCCCTGTTCTTCCCCATCTCGGATCTCTTATCGGTTCGACAACCGGCGACCAATATGTCAGACCGGTTATTACCGGTGAGTTTAACGCTCTGGCTTCATCCGATATAGCACTGGTTTCCCTCTGCATTAAAGAAGGGTCCCATGATGAACCCAGGGCAACACTGTTTGGAAACGAAGTCGGTGAACCTGCTCCTGCACCCACATTGAACCTTCCCATTACTCCATGTAAAGCTTCACTCCAGACATTGAATGCATTTATTCCCAATCTCGGCACAGCGGGCATACTATTGCCAATAAGACTCTCCTTTTCTTCAAGAGTAAGTCTTGAAACGAGATCAGCCGCCCTTTCTTCAAAGGAATATGTAGTATTCAGGTATATCGGATTTTTTATTATCGCCCCACCTGGTTCACCTGTTTTGTTTGCCGACAGGGATAAAATAATTACAATTCCGGCAAACGCCAGCAAGTTTCTTTTAATAAATCTCTTCTTCATGGTCATTTTTTTGATTTTTCTATAAGGTCAGTTCAAAGATTTGATTACTATTATAAATTTTTGAGAAATTTAATCTAAAATTTTTAGTGAAGTTATTTCAAATCATGAAGCTTTGAAACAAAAGAATCGGATTTTTCTTTCAATTTTTTGTCAGAGATTTAAAAATTAAGTCATAAAATATTAAAAATTATAAATTCTTCCTGATCAGCTAAGGTTTCAGTCCAGATGAATCTTGTTTTGGAACAAGATCTTTTTCCTTTCCAGTGTATTGATAATGGATAAATCAGTTTCCGGAAACACCTAGTCATAATTTTGAAAAACAATCACACATTTTTAAATTTCTTATACCTGAATGGTGTTTTAAAAACGATAGTGCAAGAATCCGCTACTTTTACAGACATATTTAAGGTTGTTTTTATGGATCAGAAGTAGATTGAGTCATACCCGAAAACGGCTGTAACCTATTAAATTAGTGATGGTTAATAAATATCCACACTCGTTAAAGTGTGGTCTGATGTGGAGCTGGAATGGCCCCTTTTTCAAGAGACATTGATAATTTTTGGTTTAAAATTTCCAGAATAGTTTTAACAGAGCCTTCACCGTATATGTATGTTAGACGTCTGAGGTGAGGTATGGGAGAAATAATTCCGTATACATTATACAACTTATGCCTTCTTCCAATACAGAATACCCTCAAATGGTGGGAATGGGTTCAGGGCACTTTTTTTTTAGGATCAGTGTGAATTTGAACGAAAATTTAAAGCTTTTGACAATTAAACGTTAAATCAGTCTGGTTAAAGTGCCTTATTTTTATATGATATTAGGTCAATAAATTTCGACCTGTTAGTTCTTTGCGATTCCGGAATAATTATGATGCAGGATATTGAACCAATTAGTAAAATAAACCATAATGAATAATGAATTATGAAAAAAAATCTTATAGTTTCTTTTGTTATCTTTTTAATTGCGATACTGTTGGCATGCAACTCAAAACAAACAACTACCGTCCAAACTAATGTTAAAAAAAAGCTTGTCCCAACAGTAACAATTCCTGCCCCTCCAGGATCGAAAGGTTTTGGTATGTCTCAAACTCCTAAGCCAGGCGCAGCCACAACAACTCCAGCCCACACTCCAAGAAGACGAGGCGCAGGTGCAAGTGTAACTGACACTGCCCGTGTAATCACCACCATGAATATCGATGACATGAGCATGAGTGATCCATATATCCTGGCTGACTATGCAACTAAAACCTATTACCTGACAAGTAGTGGTGGAGGTATTTACAAGAGTAAAGATCTGAAAAACTGGTCCGGACCTTATGGAGCATATGATACCAGAGGAACCTGGATGGAAGGTAATAACTTTGTTGCTGCTGCTGAAATCCATAAGGTTAATGATAAATACTATTATGCAGCTTCTTTCGGCGACAGAAAAGAATTAGTAGATGTTGTTCCGCGCAGATACAATATTTACCGGCATCAAACTATGATTTTAGAATCAGATAAAGCAGAAGGTCCTTATAAACTAGCTAATCCTGATCCAAATTACGACTATCTTCCACATAGCTGGGACATTATCGACGGAACCATCTGGTATGAAGACAGCACTCCTTATTTTGTTTTCGTTCACGAATGGATGCAAACAATTGATGGCACCATGGAATACGTTAAACTTTCACCGGATTTGAGCAAAACTATAACTGAACCTGTCTTACTTTTCCATGCCAGCGAAGCTCCCTGGGCGCTTGAAATGGTAGGAAACGGAGAAATGACTTTTGGTTTGAAACTTAATGGCTGGGTAACCGACGGACCTGAACTTTTCAGAACCAAAACAGGCAAATTGGGCATGTTATGGTCAAGCTGGGGAGTAGGACGATATAACCAGGGTGTATGCTATTCAGAATCAGGAACCATTGACGGACCATGGATTCAGGAAGAAAAACCATTTGTAGGGGACAATTCCGGACACGGGATGTTGTTCACAACTTTTGAAGGTAAAAGATTGCTTGTTATACACCATGTTGACGGTGACGGTCCCCGTAAACCCCGATTCTACGAAATCGACGATTCAGGAGATAAACTCGTTCTTGGTAAAAGATATAATCCATAAATTAAAAAATAAATTAACCAATACAGCAGAATTATGACAAGTTTAATCAGGTTTCCTTTTATTGCTATTTGTTTCGCAACATTAGCATTATTGTGCAGTCCAGAACATGTCACAGCACAAACTCAGACAAAAGAAAAAAAGCAGATTGTTCGGGGGGAACAGGCTCCTCCAGCCAATCCCGGACAGAATAATTTCGGCGGACCCCGATCTGCTCTCGGCGCTGGTGGACAGAGACCGGCAGTTCGGCAACCACGTCCGGAGCCAAAAATCGAGACGGTTCCTTTTGACGAAATTTCCATGAGCGATCCCTATATCTATCCTGACGAAAAGTCCAAGACTTATTATCTGACAGGAACCGGTGGACGTCTCTACAAAAGCAAAGATCTGAAAATGTGGACAGGCCCCTACCCGATCATTGACCTTAAAGGGACCTGGATGGATGGACTCTTCGTAGCTGCAGCAGAGATTCACCATATTGGGAATAAATACTACTATGCCGGCACCTGGAGCGATCACAGCAATTTGATCGAAGCCGTTCCCCGACGTTACAATGTGCCACGTAACCAGACACAGCTTTTAGTAGCCGATTCTCCTGATGGACCTTTCAAGCCTTTAGTTGCCGGCCATGAATTCTGTCTTGGCCCTGAAGACTGGGATATCATCGATGGCACACTCTATGAAGAGCATGATACCACGTATTTAGTGTTCGTTCATGAGTGGACCCAATTAATCGATGGAACCATGGATTACATGCCTCTTTCAAAAGATCTGACTCATCGAACCGCTGAGCCAACTACCATCTTCCGTGCCAGTGAGGCTGCATGGTCCAAAGAGATGAACACTATAAATGAAGCCACCTTTGGTTTGAAAATGCCGGGATGGGTTACCGACGGTCCTGAAATGTTCCGAACAAAAACCGGCAAGCTCGGCATGTTGTGGTCGAGTTGGGGTGAGCACCGTTATGCTCAAGGTGTAGCTTATTCTACATCCGGGAGCATCAAAGGTCCATGGGTGCAGGAACCTGAAGCATTTAAAGGCGATAATTCCGGTCATGGGATGTTGTTTACCACTTTTGATGGCAAGCGTTTATATATTGTCCACCACCAGGAAGGAAAAGGGCCTCGAAAACCACAACTTTATGAAGTTGATGATTCAGGCGATAAGCTCATTCTTGGAAAAAGATATAATCCATAACGAAAAAATAAATATTTTAACATTAAACTTAATAAATTTCAAAGTATGAGAAAATTAATTTTTATTGCAGCCGCAATGATGATGTGTGGTATAGCATCAGCCCAGTTTGCCGGCCTCCAGCGGGGTCAGCAAATAGAACCGCTACCCGAAGGTTTTAAACCTTCTTCGTGCAATACCTTTTTATCACAATACCCTGCCGTAAATGCTCAGACTCGTCAGGCCATGTTTAGGGTGATAGCCCCTACTGCACAAACGGTTCAAATCGATCTGGCCAACAAAAAATATGACATGACCAAAGATGATAAAGGGGTTTGGACCTGCACGTCCGATCCTCAGGTAGTTGGTTTTCACTACTATGCCGTTCTGATTGACGGCGTTGCCGTAATGGACAGAAACACTATGGCCTTTTTCGGCAGCAACTGGGAATCTTCAGGAATTGAAATTCCGGAGGGTCCTGAGGGAAACTATTACAGATTTAACAAAAACATTCCTCATGGACAGATTCGATCCATTGACTATTGGTCTGATATTAATGGGATGGAACGTCATATCAATGTATATGTTCCTGCTGAATATGAAAAAAATCCGACAAAGAAATATCCTGTTCTCTACCTTGTTCATGGTTGGGGAGAAGATGAAAATGGCTGGTCAATTCAAGGACATATGGCAAACATTATGGATGGTCTGATTGCAGCAGGCAAAGCAATTCCAATGATAGTGGTAACACCTAGCGGCGATATTAAAACCAACTCCGATGTCCGTGAGGCTTCCACTAACGATGTAACTCAAATCTACGTTAATGATCTGATACCTTTTATAGACAAGACTTTCCGCACCAAGACCGACAGGCAGAACCGCGCCATGGCCGGTCTGTCAAGAGGTGGTATGCAGACAACCCAGACCGTTTTCGCCAACATGGATAAATTTGCATGGATGGGTACATTCAGTGGATTCTTCATGGGCAACATGAGAAGAGGCCCGGCATCAGGTGCATCAGGCGCTGCACCAAATGCACAGAACGCCAGTAATATGATTGAAACCGCTTTTAACGGAGTTTTCAAAGATGCTGCTGCTTTCGACAAACAGATGAACCTGTTGTTTATCAGCACTGGTACAGAAGAACGCAGTCCCAGGGATCAGGTTGAATCCCTCAAGGCTCATGGCATCAAGCATATTGTTTTCCACGAATCCCAGGGGACTGCTCACGAATGGCTGACATGGCGACGTGCCCTCAATGATTTTGCTCCAAGATTATTTAAATAAAAATAATATTTTTTATTAAAAAGAATCCTGGCAATAAAAAATACCGGGTTTTCTATTTGTTTAATTTTCATTCATATTAAAAGGATACTGGTCGGTCTTAACTTCCTCTATCGTGTTTCTTTAGTTTTTCAGGATTTTTATACCTTTTGTAATTCCCGATTCATTAAAGGCATCGATACTTTAATAATAGGTCACATCTTTGTTCAGACCTGTGAGCATAATAGAATTTATATCATATACCATTACAGAAGTATATAATTTGTTGCTGGCAGTACCATAGTTCACTATATAACCTGTTGCAGAATCATCTTTTAGCCATGTCAGCCTGGCTTTTCTTGTGTCTGCCTCATCGTGTTTTATGCTGAAATCACTAACCTCTGTCGGGGCTTTACCATCCCTTAAGCCAAAGATCCTCAGATCATATACAGAGAATTTGCCAGCAGGTACTCTGATATTCTCTATTTTGATAAATTTTGTCTTAACTGGTTTTTCGAGTACAGTAAAGTCATGACATGCATCCGCGGTATTATTGCTTTTGTCAATAATGACATTCCATGATTTTCCGTCGTTAGAGCCAAGAATGCGGTAACAATAATAGATATTTATACTGTCGGGGTTCAGATTTGACTCATTATCGGCGAAATTTACCTGGATCGCATTCACGGTTGAATTGTCATCCAGTTCCACGCTCAACCATTATCCTGTATTACCTGAAAAGGCAGACCACCAGGTTCTGATATCTTCATCAAATGCATTATTTACAGGATAGTTATCCATTTCGGATGAAGCTTCTGCATTCTTTTTATAGGACAGAAGCATCCATCCTCTGAAAAGACTCTCTTTTTCAAAATCGATTTTATGGTCAGGCATAATGGTCGGATAATCACCAAAAGTGGTAAAGGTTCTCATAACACCATCTTTGTCCGTCATCATCCTGGAAAAAATGTGGGTCCCACACTGCAAAAGGAAGTGTGTCCGGAACAGGTTTCCAGTTATCATGGAGAGGATCGGTTGTATAGTAGAATGGTTTCACATCTCCATCTGATGCAATATAATACACTGTGTCATTGATTGCTATAGCATCAGGAGCATAGTCTTCAATCGGAAATCAACGCTTACTTCAAACCTTTACTTACGATGTGGAAATAATCGAATGCAACCTCAAATGGTGTTTGAGCCTGATTGGTTTGCTGTTCCATCCCGGGAAAACCACCCATTCTGGCCGGTGCAATGCCGTCACATACTATTATTCCGGCTTTCACATCCTTTAATATAACGTTTGCAGTTCCAACTGTTTTGAAACTCTTTCCGTCCGATGAGCAGGATGCAGAGTATAGACTTCCGTTTTTCTCAAGCTTCAGAACCAGGGTATTGTCATCCTTCATTATATCTGTCATACTAAGAGTTGCTGCAGATTTCTGATAACCATCCTCTTCTATTACCAGGTCCACTGAGCCAAGCTGAACTCCTGTCCCTCTGGGACCAAACATTCCAAATCTTGGGTTACTGGCCCTGTAAACCAGTTTTATAAAATTATCGTCATCCTGGAGCGCCAGAATTCCGGCATTCTGTGATATGGCTGGTGTTCTTGAACATACCATTTTTGATTCAATTGTCCAGTCCGTATTCGCACTTTGCAGAAGAATGTTCTTCGCATTATTATTCGACGAAACAATATCACCTTTTTCACTTATTATTAACAGGGATCCGGATTTTTTTGTAAGACTCCAGTCAGAAGAATTTTCCCTTAGCCAACTCCATTGCCTGGCCAGGGTACCCTTATTGAATTCATCGCTAACGGATTTTGTCCCGAAGTTCAGCGTATAAATATTCTTCTCAACGGTAATATTATCAGTAAGAGTTACTATAGCGTTCCCGGGTATGCCACTGGCCTGTTCAACATCAACTGATACATTTGTACCCGCAGCAGTCGCACTGACAACAGGAGCATTTGTGGCACCTGGCAGAAGATAACTGTAAGCTTTAACTGCAGGATTGAACCCTTTAACATTTTTTCCATTAACAGTAATTGCGGCCGGTCTCAGATCAGGCATCACTTTAAGAGAATAACTGTTCGATATGGTATTCCCATTTACTGTAACATATGTGAATATCGTTGCTGTTCCAATTCCCCTGGCTGTAACCATTCCTTTATCATCAACACTTGCTATACCGGGATTATTGCTTTTATAGGTCACCTGTGCATTTTTTATATTAAAGAAGCTATCGTCCGACATTGCCGCCGTTACACTTGTCTGAGCTGTGTTGCCTGGTCTCATCACCACCTTGCCGCATGTTGCAACAACAGTTTTTAATACCGGGGTATATGTGCCACTCATGTTTGCTTCTACACTTCCTTTGATGTCTTTTGAAGATGCACCGATCTCGAATATGTATTTACCCTGATCGAACATAATCCTCTTATTCTTTGTATCCCAGAACCACAGATCTGCACAATCAATGTCTATCGACACTGTTTTTATCTGACCTGCCGGTATCGTTACTCTCTGGAATCCTTTAAGCCTCTTTATTGGTCTCTCGAGTGATGCAGGACTGTCGGGAGTTCTGACATAAACCTGAACAACTTCATCACCGGCAACTGCTCCTGAATTCTTCACATCTACATTAACCTTTATTTTATCATTCGGTGTAATAGTGCTCTTGCTGATAGTAAAATTGCTGTATCCGAATGTTGTATAAGATAGTCCGTATCCAAATTCATAAGAAACGTCCTTATTGAAATACCAGTAAGTCCTCCCGTTCTTGCCCTGTCCTCCTCTTAGGTTATAATCCCCGAACTCAGGAAGATCATTTAGTGATTTGTACCAGGTAGCATTCAGTTTACCTCCGGGATTTACCTCCCCGAATAATATTTTTGCCATTGCTGTACCCTGTGCCTGGCCATTGTAACCAGTCCAGATAATACCAGCAACATTTGGATTATTTTTGAATTGTTCAACTTCAACCATTCCCATTGCCTGTATTACGACAATGGTATTTGGATTAACAGCAGCTACTGATTTAATCAGTTCATACTGATTACCCGGCAATGCTATTGAGAACCTGTCAGATTCTTCTCTTCCTGTAGTTTGATCAGTTCCAACAAAGATTACTGCAACGTCTGCTGAAGCTGCCATGTCAAGAGTTTCTTTATCTATGGCAGGTATTTCCGCTGCATGATAAACGAGCACAATAGTTTGCGGCCCTGAAATACCCAATGTATTAATTTTAACCGGGACAATTTTTGGTCTTGCAAAACCAAAAAATCCTCCACTTCGCTGACTACCGGCAACTTTTTGTGAAGCAAGGATATTACCTGTTGCAGAACCAACCCTTACTTCTAATAATCCACCATCACCAGATACAGTCATATTGAATCTTATTGAATCTACATTGGTAATATCAACATTCTTATACAACGTCCAGTCGCCATCCTTGATTCCTCTTACGGAAGGTTGCCCAAATCTCGCAGAAGTAACTAATCCACTTGCAGAAGCATCGAATTTTGTTCCATCATATTCCTTAACAGCTCCACCTTTAATTACAGTTGAAAAACCGATCATGGTAAAGAAATCGGTCCTTCTTGCAGTATTTCCACCTGATTTAGAAACTACTTCTATATTAAGCTTATTCTGTTCAAAATAATTCTTAATTCCTGCCAGGGGAGTAATTTTAAACGAAGGTTCAGCTTCTCCTGAATAATCCCCTAATTCAACTTTTCCAGCTTGTGGTCCTAATACTGCAATCTTTTTAATGCCATTTACATTGATAGGCAATGCTTTTCTGTCTGATTTGGCTATGACATTATTCTTTAACAGAACTGGTGTTTTAGTTGCAATTTCAATTGCAAGGTCATTATGTGAAGGATCATTGATTATACTTGGTTTAATTCCTGCATAAGGAACTATATTTTGGGGATCAAATTCACCTAGCCTCATCCTTATTGTGAATATATTGATCAATGCCATATCCATATCAGCCTCAGTAATCAGACCTTGACTTATTGCCTCAAGAGCGCTTGTTTGGTAAACGCTGCCACAGTCAGTGTCAACTCCTGATTTAAGACCCATTGCTGCCGCCTCTGCATTGCTTTTTGCATAATGGTGACCCAAAAAAATATCAGATATTGCACCACAGTCCCCTGTGACGTATCCATTTAAGCCGTAGGTTCTTTTTGCAATGGTATCAACAAGAAATTTACTGGCCGATATCGGGACACCATTTACGGCACTATAAGCTGTCATAATTGCCGGAAGATTATCTTTTTCAATAAGTGTCCTATATGGAAGGAGATAATATTCTCTCATGTCCCTGTCATCCATATCAGCACTTCCTGTATGGCGGTTAAACTCTGTATTGTTTGCAAAGTAGTGTTTACCACAAGGTACAGCTTTCAGATAAAGAGGATCGTCTCCCATTAATCCCTGAATAAAGCCACTTCCTATCTGCGAAACGAGAAAAGGATCTTCTCCAAATGTTTCCGCGGTCCTTCCCCACCTTGGATCCCTTGTTGGTTCAATAACCGGGGACCAGTAGGTTAACGTGAAAATGAGATCATGGTTAAAACCTCTGGCCTCATCAGCAATGACCGAGGTTTCACGTTTAACCAACGCCGGATCCCATGAGGACCCCACCGCAACACTGTTTGGAAATGACGTTGCTGTCATACCGCTGTTATTGTTCCTGCCCAATACTCCATGCAGGGCTTCACCCCAGACATCGTATTTATTAATTCCCAAACGGGGAATAGGAGGCATTGTATTACCCAATTGGCTTTGCTTCTCCTCGGGAGTCATCCTCGAAACAAGGTCTGCTGCCCTTTCCCGAAAAGAATAGGCTGTGTCAAGATAAATAGGTTTTTTTGTATTCTCACTACCAGGGATGAAAGCCATTATGGCAAAACAGGTAAGAATAGAGAAGCAGATCCTTGTAATTTTTATTTTCATTTTAAAGTAATTAAGAGATTAAACACTAAATCATCATTTATATACCAATTTTCTTTGCATTCTTTTTTTCGTGATTGTTTTCCGGATATTGCATTTAAAAATCCTGAAATACAGCATTTGTCGCATCAGCTTTTATAATCCTTGCTAATTTGCGTGGATTCAGGTCCACTTTGGAAGTAACCAGCTCAGGCAGATTATATGATTTCATTATCTTAAAATAGTGCTCAGTGCTTTTCTGAGGCAGTACAAATGGTTTATGCATCTGTCCTGATGTATCGAAATAAGCAAAATATGGCCGTGTATATAATAAACCATCGTCCCTCCTGCTGCTAAATACGATCCATCTACCGGTGGATGACCATGTATGAAAACTATCAGACTTGTCACTGTTGATGTCTGGTTTCGACACTATGCCCGTATTTAAGTCAAGAAGATAGAGATCACTTTCGGGATGCCATATTGTCAAATTACCGTGCCCGGATTTACAGAAAAGAATATATCTTCCATCAGGTGAAATCCTTGGAAGAGAGATACTACTTATCGAATCTGAAACAGTCAGGACAGTGTCAACTGCTCCAAATCTTCGGCTTTCCTGATTAAAAGCGATACGGAGGAGATCATACCGGATCTTGCTATGCACATCCATAAAGCTTTCATAATCAGGCTTCTTTAGAACATTTTTAACAGCACAGCAATAATACAAATAACGGCCATCAGGCGACCATGTGGGAAAAGTTTCGAGATGATCAGGATCCGATAATGCATTGCAACTGGTTATTACATTATTATTTACATCATAAAGAACTATATTTGAAAGGGTATCATAAACCTCTACCGTTCTCCCGGGTACCGCGTGATAACTCTGCACAATATTATTTACCGAGAATGCAATATATTTCCCGGAAGGATGCCAGGCGGGATACATCCCGTTGGCAATCGTTTGACTGGTCTTGGTATTTATTTTAGAAAGTTTGCCATCCTTATAAATAATTGTACCCCCATGTTCGCCTCTCATGTGAAACATCATGGTTTTACTGCTGTTCCGGCAAAATGTATGGCAGTTCATACAGTTACCGTCACTAACCCTGTTAAGCATAATCGGTGTCACTTTGAAGTTTTCGAGATTTCTCTGGTAAATGCCCATAATTTTCCAGGTCTCGAATTCCGGATCAATTAATCTGTAAACCAGATATTTGTCAATTGAATCGAGCGCAACATAATTGGTAATTGTATTAAATTTCACCCATTTTTGTGATTTTTTCACAATAATATCCACATAGAACTCCTTCGAAACAGAAGCCGATAAAAGTTTATGCCATTTCTTCTCAGGAATTTGTATACTGCCATCCCCTGAGCTAACTATAAAATCAATTCCATTTGAATTATAGAATCTTGCCAAATATTTATCTGCATTTTCAATTATCCTGAAGTTCAACGGGGCAATGTTCGGCGGAATTGTAACCGAAGCATAATTAGGATTCAAAACAGCATCCTTTTTTAATTCTTCAGAGAGAGGCATTCTTTTATTGCAACTTACTGCAGTTAAAAGAATAATGAAACAAAACAAATGAGATTTTGCAATCCTTGATATTGTAAGTCTCTTTCTTGTCATCATTGATGGTTATTTGGGAATTGCAGATAATACCAATAAGTTTTTCCGTACTTTTTCCCTAGTTCATAGGCTGCAACCTTCCGGTCGTTCCTGAACCTGGTGTAAAGTCTGGCATAATCGTCAAATCTGTTAATGGTCGCCTGGTTGAAGGAATATCCTTCAGGAATTACTTTTTGATTTTCAAAGAAATTATAAAAGATCAATGCTTCTTCAATATGCAAAGGCATTCTGCTAAACCCATGACGTTTCATATCCGGAACTACTTTGACAAGCACATCAAGGTTTCTGTCGAGAAGCAATGAAGCAAGCAGATATTCATAAGCCATTTGATTTTCCGGATGGTTTTTCAGCAGATCCTGCAGATTCAACCCGTTTACCTCTGAAAAGAAATTCGAACTGGCTAGAAGATCACGGGACAGGATTATTTCGGGGTCTTCTTCCCCCAGATCAGGATTATAAAGGTATCTGATATGACGCTCTGCCCATTTCCTGTAAAAAAGAGTTCTGTTCAACAGACCGAGATACTTCCCTGCAATGTCATAATTTCCATTTACAGTAAACCCGACAGCTAATTTTTTCAGGGAACGCGGATTCGGTCCTTTTGCCACCAGCGACTCAAAAGCCCAATGGATTGATTCATTAGTATAGGCTAACTGAGAAAAGACTTCTCCTCCAAAGAAGAGATTCAGATTACGTTGCCATTTCAGTCTTAATCCCTGCGAACCGATCTGAGGATAATTGAACATCTTATCCAACAGTCTCCCTGATTTGTATAAAGCCAGATTGGTATAATAGATCACGAGAGTATTATACCCCGGGTACCGGTCTGAAATTTTAAGTACTTCATTCCATTCAGCTTGCTGAACATAATGATCAACTCCAAGCATCAAATCAGCCATCTTATTATAAGAACGCTTATAAACCACAAAAGCCATCATGACAATTATTACCAGACCTGCCAGAACATTCGTGATGTTCCATGGCAATAACCTGTTTTTAAGATCTTTAACCTTATCCAATATTAAGCTTGTCAGCAATACTAATGGAATCCATACAAATAACAATATCAGAGCAAACAGGAAAATTGAATGAAATTCATACATAACCGGATAGGTATAAATCCTATCAGGCTGGATATAAAATATAAGTTGGCTGGATAAATAAGGTATCAGGATACCTGTAATGATATAAAAAACAGTAATGATAAAACGGTTCTTTTCTTTCCTGAAAAGTATTTCGTGAAGGACACATAATAATACAAGTGAGATGGAAAAGCCTCCGGTAAGCAAGAAAAAAAATGGCCATCCTGCAAAGAAAAGAAAATATCGTGATCTTGATTTGTTGATTGATACATATAAAGCAAAGTATGACAATAGAAGCAAAAATCCTACTGCCTGTCCAAAGGCGAAGGACTCGTTGCTTTGCAATATTGTCAGTAATGATACCGGAACAAATGATAAAACTATGTTTTCAAAATAGTGTTTCTTAAAAATGTAGAATGAAAGCACAAAAACAGCAAATGCATTCAGTGTATAAATAAATGCCCCTATCCAGGAAGAAATAAAAAACTGAGTGAAAAAGCTTCCTAAATAAAGTGGTAATCCTCCGGGTAAGGAAAACTGTTCTTTAAGAAAATCCAGACTCCATATAAATAACTGGTTTTGTTCAAGATAAAAAATATGATACCGATTTAACAAAGCGAAATACAGGAAGTAAACAACAAACAGTATACCCATGAGAATATATCTTATTTTTTTACTGTTTATCTGTGGTATCATCACGAAATATTTCTGGTAAGTTAATTAAAAAGTCGAATTTATAAATAATCTGGTTCCTGAAAGTTGTTAAATCTGAGTATGAAAAAGTCTTTAAAAAAAAATAAGGCCATAAAAGAAGATCTATTATGGCCCTATATAAATCAGGTGATCATTTTCAGATCATCAATAGCCATAGTTTTGAATTAGTTTTGGATTCCTGTCAATTGCATTCTGTGGAATTGGATTAAAATACATTTTCTGCGTAAATACGTGTGGATGGTTAAGTGAAGTTACCGTATATGTCCATATTCCGCTGTTATCGTCAGGTACTGTATTCTGAATCACCATACAATGAAGGTCCTTGTTCATCTCGGTCATTGCATCCTTCCAGCGCCACAGATCATACAACCTTACAGCTTCATAACTAAACTCGATTCTCCTTTCACGTTTGATGGCAGTACGCATTTCAGCCTGGGACATACCTGCGGTAAGCGCAGGAAGATCTGTTCCCGGCCGTTGCCTGACGGCATTAATTGCTTCATAAACAGATGCATCCGGACCGACTGCTTCATTCTGTGCTTCAGCATAGTTCAGCAGGACTTCAGCATAGCGGTAATATATATAATTCCTGCCATCAAGGTTACCGCCTCTCGGATGAGCATTATCAAGTCTCTTCTTGGAATAATAACCGGTATTACCGACATCATCGCCTCCGAAGTCAATCTGGTTCTTCGAAGGATTAACCTTATCGATACGTGTATAGATTACATCGGCGGTAGTCATCCAGTCCTGTTTATAGGTTGCACCGTCGTAAACAACATAATCGTAAAATCTATTTTCACGACCGACATAAGGATTCTGCGGATCATAACCTGAAGTAGGATCGGTAATGTTTTTTCCGTTAGCCATCTGGTAATCATCAACAAGCTCCTGGGTAGGACAGTAGTTACCCCACGTATAGTATGTCCCCTGTATCCATACCGGACCCCCGTACGTATCATAGGTCTGTGCCATTGTTGTTCCAACCTGCTGCCTGTCCCATATAACTTCCGAGTTGTATTCATTTGCTTCGTACCAAAACTGAGACATGGGAGAGAACAGGTTGTACGTTCCGGTACCTTTATGTCCGTATGTATCAATGAACTGCTTGTTGGTTGCAGCTGCATCGGCCCAACGGGACAACTGATAGTCTGCAAAAGACTGCAGGTTGTCGGGTGTACGCGGGACAGCGGGATCGGTTGAATTATATGCCGGACTCGCTGCAAACAGCTGAAGCCATCCCTTAAGACAGAGCGCTGCTCCAAGTGTGGCCCTTCCTGCATCTGAATTACCATTGTCGTATTTTATCTCCAGGTAACCATCCGTAAGTACAGTGTTCAGTTCACTGATGAGGAAATTGAAGGTTTCCTCGAATGAGCTTCTGGGAAGATTCAATTCGTCTTGTGTCATTGTAATTCTGTCCTGGGGTTCTTCAACGACTACCAGACCTCCAAGCTTCACAAATATTTCACTGTAAAAATAGGCCCTGAGGAATCTTGCCTCATCCATACGTTTATTGTACCACGAGTCCGAGAACGCTTCCCTGTTTTCTGTTATCTTGGCCATGAATGTATTGAGCCTCCTGACCTTGGTATAGGTGGGTTCCCATCCAACATATGCTGAAGGTCCGGTTGTTCCGAACCATACTGAACCTCCGGCACCACCGGAAGCTTCTACTATTCCTTTCTTCCAGTTATAGGAAGTATAGTAGAAACCTGCATCATTATCAGATGTAAAGTTATCCAGGTTATCAGGCTCATTTCCCTTTTGCTCGAGGTCACCGTAGCAGTTATTCAGATATATGTCTGCGTTACCTTCGGAAGCCCACATAGTAGCATCAGTTAAAGTCGATTTGCTCGTTGTTTCAAGAAAATCTTCCTTAGTACAGGAAATGGCAAAAAAGAGCAATAGTCCTGTTAATGCAATGTTCCTTATTGTTTTATACTTTATCATAATAATTGTTTTTTAAATGTGATAACTAGAACGTTACATTTGCACCGATAGTGTATGACTTCATCGAAGGATAGAACGTCCCATCAGTATTATAAACAGAGCTTTCCGGATCCATAAACTTAAGTCCGCTGATAGTAAACAGATTCTGGCTTGCAAGATAAATCCTGATGCTTTTGATCTGTATTTTCTGAAGTACTGATTGCGGAATAGTGTAGCCAAACTGGGCATTCTTTAGTCTCATGTATGAAGCGTTCCTCTGCCAGAAATCACTTGCCTGTGTCGAATTGGCAACCGGGCTAGGCCACGCGATCGGGTATTTGGCATCCTGGTGGCCTGGTGTCCAGCGGTTGTTATAATATTCATAATCGGCATTACTGTTGTTGTTAAAGAACGGGAATGTCATGAAGTTCTGAGTATTATATGAGGTCAACCCTGCTCCCTGGAAGAACAGACTGAGGTCAAATCCCTTCCAGTTAGCGGTTGCGGTTAATCCGAAAACCATCAAAGGATAGGATTGAGGATTCCCGATCACACATTCGTCATTACTGTCAATTACACCATCAGGTACTCCGTTAGGGCCGCTGATATCAGCGTATATAATGTCGCCCGGATGCAGTGCACCCCACTGGGTAATATTGTAACCATCTGCAGCATCGATTATACCGTCGCTGTTTTTATCATCAGCTGTTGAGAAGAAACCGAGAGTTTTATAACCAAATACTGTCCCGTAAGGCCTTCCGGTACGCCTCCGGTTAGGATTATCATAGGTGGCCGCAGTTTCGTATGTTTCAACCATCTTATTCTTGGCCAGGCTTATATTCCCGCTTACATTCAGTATTAGACCGTTTTGGAAATTCTTCCTTGTGCCCAGAGTCACTTCAAAACCGTAGTTATCCATCTTACCTGCATTCTGTTGTGCCAGTCCTAACCCATACTCATAAGGTACGGTAATGTTCGGGCTTAACAACATACCCGATCTCTTTTCATAGAAAAAGTCTGCTTCAACAGTTAATATGTCCTTCCACAAAGAAGCGTCAAAACCTATGTTCGATTTCTGTGATATCTCCCAGGTGATGTTCGGGTTATTTTCAGTATTGACATAAGCCTTCTGAACCATATTCCCGCTTCCGAAAGCATAACCGTTTCCTTGCAGTGTATAACCTGAAAGATACTGGTATGGCGAACCTGCCAGGTTACCTGATTTACCCCACGATACCCTCAGTTTCAGGTTGGTGATCCAGTTAATACTATTCATAAAGCTCTCCTCCGAGATCCTCCATGCAGCCGAAAAGGCCGGGAAATATCCCCATCTTTTACCGGGAGCAAAATAGTAGTGTCCGTCATAACGTCCTGATGCTTCAAAAATATACCTGTTTTCGTAGTTCCATCCAAACCTGTAGACGTATCCCATCTGGGCGTTTACCGATGACGAACCTCCGTTGTTGTAATCATTCTTGTTAGCACTCCCAAGGTCCATCTCATCTATGGTAATAGCAAAATTATTCCTGCGCGCTGAGATGAAGTCATAATTACCGCTCCTTTTTTCCGCAACCACCAGGGCTGTAACATTATGCTTCCCGAATGAGTTGCTGTAATTAAGGTAGGCCTGGTAGGTATAAGTCCTCCATCTTGAATCTTGCTGAGTCAGGTATGTATATGCCGGAACGTTTCCTTCCTGTGTGGATATCGATTCTGTAAAAGTACGGGGGGTTGCATTGAGATCGATTATAGAATAATAGAATGGTGTATGCCATCCTTTCTGATATAATAATCTGGAGTCATAACTGAATACACCTTTAACGCTTAAACCTTTAATAAAAGGAAGTTGCTGTTCGACAGACACTGTAGTCAGGATAGTATTATTGTCATTATAATCGTATCCCGGACTTTTAAGCACTGCAACAGGCGAGTTACCTGCAAACTGACCCCACGAGCCGTTTGAATAATAGATTGATTCTGTTGGAATGAACTTGTAACCGTTCCTGAAAAGCTGGTTAGCCGATGATGCAACATCAAGGTCGTTTGTTCTTTCATATGATCCGATAAAAGAGGCAGTTACCGTTGTAGTTTTCGTGACCTTAGTATCAAGATTTAAACTAAAGTTATACCTCTTATAATTAACTTTATCAAACAAACCATCCTGCCCAAAGAATCCGATACCTGCAAAATATTTCGTCTTTTCCGAACCACCGGAAATCTGCAGATCGTACTTCCGGATAGCATCGTACATATTGACTAAGTCTTTGGTATTGCTGTCCGGATACTTGTCAGGATCACTGGCGTGAAGGTTGGCATAATCATCGATTACTACAGGATCAAATGGAAGTACAGCATTTGGATTATCGTTGAGCGTTGATTCATTACGAAGCTTCATATAATCAACTGCATTCAGCAAATTTGGATAATATGTAGGAGTCTGAATGCCATAATAGGTATTTAATGTCAGGGTCGGCAGGCCCTCAGCGCCCGATTTTGTAGTGATAAGAATAACACCATTTGCACCTCCCATACCGTATGGCGCTACTGCAGCGGCATCTTTCAATACGGTAACTGATGCAATAGTAGAAGGATCGATCTGGTCCAGGTTGCTTATAAGTACATATTTATTCTTACTAGCGCTCCACTCGGATCTGCTTCTTACTATTCCATCTATAACTATAAGTGGAACAGAGGAACCCGTAGTAGCAATACCCCTGATAGAGATTTCAGAGTCATCCGAACCTGGTTGTCCGCCTTGCTGTCTTGAAAGCACACCTGCAACCTGACCTGACATTGCGTTCGTAACATTTGATACAGGGATTCTTGAAACAACACTCCCTTTTACAGCGCTTACAGATCCGGTAAGGGTTGTCTTTCTCTGGGTACCATAACCGACCACAATAACTTCGTCGAGACTTTTCTCCTTAGAAACCAGGGTGATATCGATGGTTATCTTTCCTGCCAGGGGCACATTTTGGGTAACATATCCGATGAAGGATATAATAAGTGTAGCATTGGGATCAGACACATCCAGCGAAAATTTTCCGTTGACATCGGTAATGGCTCCGAGAGAAGTCCCTTCAACCTTAACAGTGGCACCGATAAGCGCTTCACCCAGCTCGTTCATAACAGTACCGGTTATCTTATTTTGCTGCAACTCTGTACCGTTATTATTTATGGTACTTACATTGGTCACAGTGGCAAGTAAACCGTTTTTGTACACAGGAATATCCTGAGCATTTACTTTACCCTGGAAGAAAGTGATTGCTCCGACCAAGGTAAGGAGTGTAAAAAATCTGGAAATCCGAATTAATTTCCCAGGACCAGACCTGAAATCAGTCTGTAATAATTGCTTAGATTTTTTCATAACTTAAGTTTAATTTTTCATAATTTAGGATTGTGTTGACAATCTAAAAAAACATTTCCTTAGCTTAATAGTTGTTAAACATTAAAACTAGGAAAGGGAAAAGTTGAAATTAAAGGGATAGTAAATAATGTTTCATAGGCAAATTAATATTTAATTAAGGTTAGATATCTTAAGAATTTATTATCTCAAACGGTGTTGTATGATGGAATACTCTTTGAAACAAAATTCATAATTAAACAGGCTTATCTTTCAAAACCAAGATAATATTTAACATTCGTATTTAATTTAAAAAATCAACCAAATGCTTTAAATAATCAGTCGGGGAGCATTTTATGGAAATTTAATTTTCTTTAGCTAAATTTCAAAGTAACTGATGAATAATTGGAAAAACCGGACATCCGGACATCTTGACCACATTTGGCCGGTCAAATTACATTTGTCATATATAACTAAAATGGCTGAACGCTAATCTCAGTTTATTAGATTGTTTAAATGGTTGCAACATTTAATTAATGGAGTATTGCTATGAACCCCAAGTTGCTTTTAGCATCAACACATGAGCCAATATTGCCCATTTTCTGTCAGGATAATTATTTTTCGTTGTTACCGGGTGAAAAACGTACCATAGAGATGCAAGTGGATACCTCACTGGTAACGGAAGAAAAATTACTGTTCAAACTTGATGGCTGGAACCTGCTGCAAACACAGGAACAAAAGTTGTTGGTGCCTTAGACCATACGGGGAAGAATGAAAGTATAAGGCACCCGATAGAACCTTGAAATAAAGAATGATGGATAAAAATGAAAAGACAACTTGACGGATATAGAATTATGTTTCAGGTATTCTTTGCATTAGCTGATTATTGCCATTTACTCTCTGAAAGCATTCTAAGCTGTAAATATAGATTTAAAAATAAAAACATTCCAGAAACCAGGTTGCGACTTTTGACCATACCGGGTACAGAAAAAGAGCGAGAGTGAGAGTGAGAGCGAGATAGCTCGAACGAACACTCTCGAACTTTTTCCTCACTCTCACTCTCACACTTACACTCGCACTGATTTGTCCTAAGAAAAATTGACTTTAAATTCATTAAGTTGTAATTTCAATAATATATAATTCTTAATAGATAAATCCGTGATTATGAAAGCAAAACAAATTAACCGAAGAGATTTTCTTACAAAATCTTCTATTGGACTGGTTGGCGCCGGAGCAGGATTAATAAATAGTGGAAACATAATCGAAAATCATCATTTCAGCAAAAACTCAGGGAAGCCATTTATAAAAGAATACAGAGTTCTTGGCCGAACCGGATTCAAAGTATCGGATATTGGATGTGGTCCTGTAAGTATCTCAAACGAAAATGTCTTAAAAGCTGTTTTGGACACCGGAGTTAATTTTATCGATACCGCCGAGTTTTATGGTAATGGGAATAATGAATTGATGGTTGGAAAAGCAATAAAGGGATTTACCAGAAGTTCTATTTTCCTCAACACAAAGATTGGCATCACTGAAGATGATACCGAAGAAAGCATTATAACGCGGGTAAAAAAATGTCTTGAAAGGCTCGATACGGATTATCTTGACGGATTAACACTATGGAATGCAGGATCAGTGAAGGAAGTTAAGAATAAAACTTTTCATAATGCATTTGACCATCTGAAAAATGAAGGCAGGGTTAAATTTTGTGGCATTTCGTGTCATGGATCAAGTATGGGTACTGAACCTAAAGAAAACATGGAGAAAATTATTGGCAACGCTATTGAGGATGGTCGATTTGACCTGGTTCTCTTTGTTTACAATTATGTACAGCAAGAGATGGGGCAAAACATACTTAAAGAATGTGCCAGGAGGAATATCGGCACTACCCTTATGAAGACAGATCCCTTTGGAGGGACTTATTTAAGTGTATTAGAATTTGTAAAGAATTACCAGGCAAATAATCAACCTGTTCCTGAAAATGCCAGGAAAGTCTATGATACGATTATTGAAAAGCAAAAGAAGGCTGAATCATATTTAGATAAAGATCTGTTATTCGATAACAGTGCAAGAAGAGAAGCAGCTATAAGTTTTGTTTTAAGCGACTCGGGGGTTCATTCTGTACTCATATCGTTTAAAACCTTTGATGATATAACTGACTATGTTAATTTATCAGGCGCCCGATTGACGACAAATGATATTTCAACGATTAAGTCACTCAAAAAATACTGTGATTATTTATATTGCCGTCATGCCTGTGGTTTATGCGAAAGTTATTGTCCATATGGAGTACCTGTTAATACAATTATGCGCTATAACCACTATTTTATGGCCCAGGGAAGAGAAAAATATGCTGTTCAGAAATATTATGAATTAGAAGGTTTAAAATCTGACAAATGTCTGGATTGTGAAGGATTCTGTCAGACAGCCTGTCCTTACGGGGTATCAATACATGCACTTTTAGCAGTTGCACATAATAATTTAAGTCTGAAGATTACATAAAAATCAAAAGCAAATTTAACTGGTCGCAACTTTTATCCCTTCGGGGACTAAAAACTCACTCGCACACTCACACTTTTTGTCTTGCGGTTATGCTTTGTCAGCCATAGCTTCAGCGAAGGCTGGCAGTCTGCTAATCACAGATTGTCTCACTATCCCTGAACTATGTGCTATCTGTTATCAATAATACTCATAATACCAGTATTAAAATGCGATACGGATTTTATTTTTATTCCCTTTTACTACAATCTTATCAGATTGATTTTTTATTTTTCCCCCATTGACAAATATCTCATTCCCTGAATATTCTTTAACAGGGATTACAAAACTCCAACCCTTGTTTTTTGCAGTTATTTCATATTCAATATTATTCTTTGATCTTAAAATAGAGAATGAAATGATATTATTACCGACAGGTAAATAGCTTATTGAAAGTTTTTCCCAATTCATTGGGAGATGGGGCTCGATAATAATTGATTTATTATAGGCATCAGGCTGAATACCAAAAATATGCTCGACAAGCGGACATGCCAGTCCGTAAATTGTCCAGGCTTGCACCGGACAGCCATAATCAGGCATCATTTCTGAAATTGAACCAGGCAGAGCCATTCCAAATGTCTCTGCTATTTTATCGGTATACCAGAGTGCTTCATCCGTTCTTCCATATTTTGCTTCTGCCATAGCCTGCACTCCGGTCGCGATAGTCATCATATATTTCCTTTCCACAGCAGATAAATAAGGTCCATAAGGGCCGCAATCTTCTTTTCTCACCTTGTCTAAAAGCCTGATGGCTTTATTTTTGGGAGCAATTCCCATTTCCGCCGGAGTGCTTATGACCCAGTTTTTATTAGTGAACCATCCTTTGGATGTATCATCAGGTAATTTTTTATACCTTTCCAGTAACTGAGAATAGAATTTTTGCTTTTCGGCAATCTCCTGTAGGTTTTTATTATCTGAACCGGCTTGCTTCATTTGCTCAATTGCACCTTTAACTACATGAATTGCCTGCCTGCGCGTTCCATAGAAGTCACAGTAACTGCCTTCATTTTCATCCCAGAATTGAGTATTGATTTTATCCTTTAGTATTTCAGCCTTCTTTGAGTATTCCGTTTGCACGTCAGGCTCATTGAGGATTTGTGCCATTTTTGAAGCCACTTCCAATGCCTGCTCAGTATAAACGGCAACATCAATTAGTTCGGCATTTAAGCCCCGGACTTCCATGATACCGTATCCTTCCGGAAAGAGATTATGATTTGAATCCATATCAGTAAAGAGCCAGTTTATCCCAAGTTTGATATAAGGATACATATCTTTCAGGAATTCAATGTCTCCAGTCCATTGAAAAACTTTCCACACGGCGATTGCAAAATGTGGAGTTTCCTGTGTATTCCCTTTATTCCCTACAAATCCATTTGAAGACATTTCATGAATAATTCTTCCATTTCCGTTAACTTTACCGGAAACTTTTTTGATTAATCTGAGAGTTGATTTAGCCAGTTCAGGATCCCCGCAGCAAACAAGACCTTGTGTAGCGTATGAATTATCACAGCCAAAAAGCCATGGGTACTCGATAGCACCTGCTCCCAAAAATCTGCCTATTCCGCTTAGATCGCTTACCAGCCATTCACAATTGATTTTACCCCAGGTAAAAGCCTCCTGAAGCTTTTTGTCAGGTATTTCAATACTGATCCGATCATCAATTCTCTTATAATATAATATTTTGTCTTTCAGAAGAAGTTTATAATTTAGTTCAAGGTCCTTATATACATTCAATGCTGACTCCAAAGATATATTTGATCCGGAAACGAAAAATTCGGATGTAATTGATTCCCCCGGTTTGATTTTCAGCATATATACTGTACTCGCCGACCTGCCCTGTCCCCTCGTTACAGGAGTTTTATTTACATCTTCAGAATGACCTGTAGCCTGAAGTGTAGAACCCCAAATAGCAAACCAGGGGTTTTTAATGTCAAAAGCATCGAAAACTGAATTTGCATTATCCCAAAAAACTGAATCTTTAGCATCAATTATATTATTCTCCTTAGAGAACCATACCGGACTAAGATCTGTTTTTACAATGAAATTCAATTCAAGTTCACGTTCCCGTTCCGAACTATTTTTAAAAGTGTAGTAAATAACCATCCCGGCTTTTTCTTGAGGACAAAACTGGAAACGCTCAACATCTAATCCACTTATTAACGGTGGATAAATAAATTTATTTCCATGAGGATAATTTACAAATTCTGATGCTTTATTAAGAAAAACAGCCTTATCTTTTCCGGCTTCCTTTATTTCGAGCCAGATGCCATCCAGCAGTTTGATCGGAGGAGTCCAGAATCCACCCATTTCTCCTTCAACATGACTACCAATATCCGGGAAGGATCCATCCTGGTTGCCTACTATATAACTTTTATCGCCCGCAGTCAGATAAGGCCTATCGGGATATTTTCCGTTGTTAGATAAGCCGTTAAATATATCTGATACATGTTCATTGTTTCTGTTTTGGCAGGAAATCACACTCAGGATACATACCGTCATGAACATTATTAGTATTCTATGAATGCATTGTTTTACCATAATCCACAGACTTAATTGACACTTAAAACAAATTAAACGTTTTATTATTAATCATTTTTAAAAGGGTGGAATTAATTTTTTTTACCCAGGAATTTCAGATAACAGGTTGCAGTTTTTATCCGTGCGGGGTACAGAAAAAAAGAGCGAGAGCTTTTCGTTAATGAGGTAACCGAAAAATCTTACTTTTTAATAAATCTTATCGTTGTAATGATGCTTTTGCCCCTAATCTTAATAATGTATATTCCATTAGCTAAACTTCTGATATCAATCATATTATCCACAATCTGATGATTTATTAACATTCTCCCTCTAAGGTCGAAGATTGAAATCATTGAATTTTGATCTATCCCCTTTACAAACAAGATTGTATGTGCCGGGTTTGGATAAATAGAAATTAGAGAATTAGAAATAACATCGATTCCTACTATTCCTGCATCCTGTATAACAGTAATAATCTGGTCCACAATGCCATCTCCGCTTACTTTAATCTCTGCTAATCTGGAGGAAGTAGTAGGATTAGCCTGAGCGATCAAGGTAATTGTTCCATTACCATTCCCATTTTCAGTATTACTTGTCAGCCAGTCTTCGCTGCTGGTAATACTCCAGGAGATATTTGAGGTAATTTGGAAACTTGCCGAACTGTCGATTTGTGGTCCAATCAAGATTTTATTTACTGAAAGCAACAAAGAACAATCTGAACTTATTACCTTAACTAGCCAATTCTTAAATGAAAGACCGTCTTCAGCAACGACCTTTATATTAACAGGATTCGTAAAATCGATTGAATTTAGGCCAGAGAACAATTCCTTTGAATCAAGCATTGCCCGGGCATTCGGTGATAGTGAAAATATAGCATTAAGACTTTCTCGTTCAATCCATTCGGGCATTTCAACGTATACTGTTGCATCATTTGAATTAATCTCTGACCTGATTTGACCAGTTAAGCTGAATGAGGTTATTTCAGACAGGGATGATCCGACTGACGAATAATAGATGGGATGCATAAGAATTATCACTCTGTCACCAGGCAATAGAGTGTTTAAATCAAGCATATTTATATTCCATCGTATACCGTTAATAATTGAAGCATCTGAATAATACTTATTATTATTTAGAAAATATGCTTCGTAATCCAAGCCAAATTCATTTAAACGGCCGTGTTTTATTTTTACCCATTGATCTCCTACCAGGGCACTATCGTTATTTATAAACTGCCCAATTGTTGGGTTTTTACACTCCTCGAAGAAGTAGAAATTAAGATAATTATAAACATAGCAATAACTCGAACCGTGAGAAGCAGTTCCTTTTATTTTCAAGCCTTCTCCCCTTAACCAGTCAAGTTCCTGATGTAAAAATATTACCGGATCAATTTTATAAACAAGTTGAAGCGTTACCAAATCATTGTGCCAGCCAATCTCGTGATGGTAATCATTTTGCATAATCTTTAGGGTAGGAATAATTGATGTATTATGAACTGCCATATTGTTAGAATTCGCCAAATAATAGCTTGCTGTATGCAAAATATAGTAGCTGGATCTAACACCAAAATTATTCTCAACTGTTGAAAGATTATAGGCAATATTCAAATCAAGATCAACATCATGTCTTAAGCCAATAATAATTTTATTTGGATTAATTGTCTCATTATACTTATCTAGTGGGACTATAATATATTTACTGGTATCACTTATTTTTAAAAGGAATTCAACATAATTTTTATATGTAAAATTAGGATCGCCTTTATTTACGTCAGCAATGAATTTATCATTAATTATATCGGGTTGCTGAAGGTAATATAATCGCTTAGAAATTATAGTATCCTGTTTTTCGTCATTAATATTCTGAGAATGTTGACCAAAAACTGCAGAAATGCTTCCTGACGAAAAAAAGAATATCAATGCAAAAGATATGTACATACCATTTTTTAACACTGATGCTCTTTTCTTTTGCTTCAAATATAATAACAATCTCAGGATAATCCTTTATTACATTGTCTGTGTTATGCTCTGGTATTATTTTCAACGGTTTCCTGACTCAAAATATTGACAGAATTGTTGTATTAAACATATCATAAATTCAAAAATTATGGATAAAAATGCTATCTATCAACAGATAGTAAGCATAAATCGTATGACTTAACCAGGTATTTTAAGCTGACAAAAGATTTAATAATCAAATTATCGAGTAAAACTTACAACACTGAAGGTAAACCTGATTGGTCGAATATTCTGCCCTATTATGATGATAATAGGCGATATAGCTTACGAATGGGGAACATCCAAAGGAGTTTACAATTTGAAAAAAGACGGACCGGATATTTTTGAAAACTCACAAACTTAATTATCAGTTTGTATTAAAGTGCTGCTGTACATCTACTTTCTTCAATATTAAGATCTTGAATTATCAACCGACGAGAAAGAGTCCGGCAAAAAGAAAAACAACATTTTCAGTTAAAATTTGTTAGAAAGATAAATTAAAACAATTATTATGAAAAAACAGATCTGTTTAATCTTAATCTATATGTTAGCATCCATTGCTATGTACGGACAAAAAACCCTTTCAATAGGTGACAAGACTCCCCTTTTCAAAGCCACCGCAGATGACGGTTCGACCTGGGATATCAGTAAATTTCTTGGTAAAGATTACATTATTATTTACTTTTTCCCCGGTGCAATGACCAGCGGATGTACCAAGCAGGCGTGTTCCTACCGCGATCACCAGGAAAATCTTACATCAGCTGATGCAATAGTCGTTGGCATCAGTGGTGATAAAATTAAGAACCTTAAACTATTCAAACAGGCAGACAATCTGAACTTTCCGCTTTTATCGGATGAAAAGGGCAGGATCGCAAAAAGCTTCGGAGTGCCTGTTGGTGATGGTGCATCTTTTAAACGTACTGTCGGAGGCATCGAACATGAACTTATTCGTGATATAACTATAAAAAGGTGGACTTTTATTGTAGGAAAAGACGGGAAGATCATTTACAAAAATGAGGCTGTAAACCCTGAAAAGGACTCCGAAGAGGTTCTGAATTTCCTAAGTATGCAGAAATGATTCTGCATGAATACTCTTATGGATTAGTACGTTTAGTCGGCCTACCCTTCCTATGGCAGTCAGTACATGCAACAAAATGAATGTTATTCGGGCTTGACTGATCTTTATAGGAGGTATTCATCTTCTCCACATCCAGCTTGCAGTTGGAAATAGCAGGGTGGCAATTCTTACAGGAAGCTATGGCTGAGTTGGAATGTGGATCATGGCATGCAAGGCAGCTTATCCCTTCATGAACTCCCCTGGGGGTACGATCATCAGAGGTGCCCGCCATATGGAATGCATTGGGTGAATGACATTGAATGCATAATCGCTGATCAGGATCCTCGGAAATTTTAACAGGCACTGATCTATAATTAATCTCCGGAGAAGAAAGCGATAAAACAGGAAAATAACTTTTGCTACGCCTGTACCAGAATGAGGTAAGCGTTTGCTTTACCCTTGAATAATGGAGTGAAGCAGGCTTTTCAAGATCCTGCCTTTTGCCGGGATTTCCTGACTGATGTATCTGGTGGCACGCAAAACAGGGAATTGAAGGGCGATCGGCGAGACTTGTATCTTTCAATTTCCATTGACCGGCAGAATCAATATGCTCAACAATATCGGCAACTGTACCCTTGTCATAAAACATGCCATGGCAACGGAGGCAATCATCATAAATGGTTTCTGCTTTATTATGAATTGTATTCAGAAAAACCTCGGAGTAGTTAATCGCATGGCCACCTGAATTCCATTTGGCAAACTCAGCCTGATGACAGCCGATGCATCCTTGCATCACCCCAAGAAGCTGATCTTCGGAAATTCTTATATCTTCCGGTCTGGTTTTACTGTTATGGTGAAAAACCATACTCCCCTTTTCTTTCAGACTATGTATACCTTCGCTCAGGGCAGTACCATGACATTCTTTGCAGGTAATGTTCCTGTGGGTGGATTTACCCCAAATGTCCACTGTATTTGATATTTCATGACAGCTTGCACAGGTTCTTTCCGGCGAAGCTGCATTCCAGCCGGCGTATAAAGCAAGAGATGCCACAACTAACAGGAAAAAAACTGAACTAATAATTATTATCTTTTTCATAAGGCCGGGTATTCTTTTAAATTCAAAATCGAGAGGTAGCTAATAGTTGTGCTACTTCATCTTTGTCCCTTTCCAATTCTTTACAATATGGTCTCCAACCCAATAACCCAGAGCCAGTATGGTAAGTGCAGGGTTATAACCACCATTATTAACATGAAGACTGCCATCGGCAATGAAAATATTATCTATTTCATGCAACTGTCCATATTTATTAGTCACTGAGGTTTTAGGATCATTCCCCATGCGACAGGTTCCGGCCTGATGCTGACTGGGTGTACTTTCCTTACCGGGAACTGACTGCCATGTATGAGTCGCCCCTGCTTCCTTAAGCCAATTTTCGGCCTTATCGGCAAGGAAATGTGCTACTTTAATATCATTGTCATGCCTGAGACCGCTTATCCGGGCCACAGGGATCCCCCAGAAATCTCTGACAACTGGATCTACCTCGACCCTCTTGTCAAATACCGGCATTTCCTGCACTGGTCCGTGTATGGCGATATGTCTTCTGAAGTAATGCTTCTGGAAATCTTTATGGTCCTTTCCCCACATCCTGCTGCCCGGAGGGCGTATTGAGGCGAACTGATATGGCATTCGTATAAATTCATTGCACAACACTCCACCACCGATAATATCAGGAAAGCGATGATTGAAGTCGTTTATTGCGATACAGGCACCCGGACCAACATCATCATACACCTCATCCTCGAAAAGGCCGTATGCTCCAGTATAGGCATGATCCTGGATATTCCTGCCTACCCAGCCATTATTATTTCCTGCTCCATCCGGGAATAACTTTGATTTGGAATTTAAAAGAAGTCTTGCAGTTTCACTGGCGGAAGCTGACACAACTACAAGGTCCGAAGTCTGTTCCCTCAATTTGTTATCTGCATCAAAATACCTGATGCCTTTAGCTTTGCCCCTGTCGTCGACTATGATTTCACTAACCATGCAGTTTATCCTGAGTTCACAATTTCCGGTTTTCAGTGCAACAGGAATTACTGTATTTTGTGTGCCTGCCTTGGCGTCTACGGGACAGGCATAACCTACACATGTCCTCATGCGTATGCAGGCAGGACGTCCAAGATAAGGCACTGAATTTCTAAGCATGGGTATTGGAAATGGATGTAAACCCAGTCTTCTTGCTGCCTTTTCAAGAATAATTCCTTCCCTGTTATATGAAAAGCCAGGCATTGGATAAGGATTCTTTCTTGGCGGCACGAATGGATCGTTTGTCGGGTCACCGGCCACACCCAGTTCATATTCAGCTTTCTCATAATAAGGTTCCAGCTCATCATAGCTCAAAGGCCAGTCATCGAGAGTACTTCCCGGTACAGCACCATATTTGGTTTTAAGATGAAAGTCTACAGGTTGGTACCTCCAGGCCATTGCCCCGTAACATACTGTTCCACTGCCTACACATGCCGCATTATTTCCGTAGCTCCAGTCGTTCGGAAAGACTTTTCGCCATCCGTTCTTACCATCCGGAGCCATTCTCCAGTTGCGCTCATTATCCGGACCATAACCGCATTTCAGGGGGAAAGTCCGCTGAGAAGTCAGTTCATCATCCCCATGCTCGTCGAAGGTATGCCATCTCCCCCGCTCAATGAGCACCACGGAGAGACCTCCTGCAGTGAGTTCCCTGGCCACCACACCTCCACCCGCACCTGCACCGATCACTACGGCATTAACATGTCTATTTGCCATATTCAGGAGATTTAGCATTATATATACGCCAGCTTAAATCATTGTACCTGTTTTGTCCGATCACATTCGGATAATCAAGTCCCATCATACGATAGCTGACATAATCCCGGTTCCCCCCGTGAACAGGACTGCCATAATAGCCCTGCAAAGAATGCTGCCTGACCGTATCGAAGAAATTAGCTGCCGGGTGATTTTTCCAATAATCCCCCGTGAATTCTCCCGCTTCCATCTTCTCGAGGATTGTCGTCTGGTCAGCATAAGAAAGTTCTTCAAACTTATTACCCTTCATCCGGATCACAGTTTCTTGCAATGCAGCAAGGCCTTCACGATATACGGTCTGATGTTTCCTGTAATAAGTATCAAGTTGTTTATCGATAAAGTTTGACACATTGGCCCACCTGCCGCCCGGGAAATCATCTGTTGGAATCAGCTGTTCAACAACAGCATCCAGCAGAGTAATTTCTTCTTCATTGAGAAAACGCCACCGACTGATTTTATTCCTGCAGGCAGTATTAAAGGATATCAGCACTGCCGCGGTCCCCCCTGTAACGAGCCTTATAAATTCTCTTCTCGAAAAAGACAGGTTTGCCATCTTATTTGATTTTAAACTTATGCCAATTTAGCATAAATAAAATAAATATTATA
>Ga0315536_1000149_pt1 | contig 32589 bp, 32 predicted proteins | sample SalMarSW160230MG_FD_203093 | JGI IMG/M metagenome (GOLD analysis project Ga0315536, IMG submission 203093) | Salt marsh sediment microbial communities from the Plum Island Ecosystem LTER, Massachusetts, United States - Salt Marsh Sediment SW1602-30 ...
ACCAAAATTGATTGAATATTATTTTTTATCAATAGATAAAAAACTTCAAAATCTCTTAAATCAAATTGAGGGTACTTCGACAGATGAGTTTGTGAAAATAATTAATTCTTATAGAGAAAAAGTAGATGCAATATCGTCAAATATTGATGAGATAGATACCTGGGTATTAAGATTTGACAAATACCTGAAACCGTATGAAAATATTACAGAAACCTTAAAAAAAACATTATCACGATTAAATGATGAATTATTACGTAGAAAAGAAGAATATCAGACATATCTTACAAGTGTAAAAGATGAGGGATTGCGTGTTGAATTAAGAACATTTGTTGATTCCAAGATACTGGAAGTTAATGCCATGATGAGTGATTATGAGGATAAGACTTCTGTCATAATTAGGGAAGAATTACCCCAGCTTAAGAAAATAAAAGAAATATTAAGAGACTACAAGACAAAAATCGAAATTATCAAATCCCAAATCTATGAGAAGATAGATAGAAATAAGTTTCGAAATATCGATACATATCAACTTATTAAACATTGGGAGGACAATTTTTATAGAAAAAAACAACAATTGACCTTCCTACTCACTATTTTATTGAATAAAATATTTAAAAGTTTTAAAGATTTAATTGATGAAGAATCTATTTTGTTTGCGGAAATCACTGAAATTACTAAACAATCTGAAAATTTTGAGGGTTTGCCCATAAATTTTGCCTTATCTTCATTTCTCGCTGAAAAATTGACAGAGGATGAATTAAGAGAAAGGATTACAGAATTAAATGCAAAATTAAACAACTTAACTTCAAGTTTAGGACTATATCAAGTGGAATTAGCTAAGGTTGAGGAAATTTTATCTAATAAAGTTAAAACAAAGCAAGGGATTGCAGTTTCAGATGTGCAGTGCACTGTTTGTCACCAATTTATTAATTTTGCTAAAGATAAACTTATTACTTGTCCGTTTTGTGGAAGTACATATCATTATCTTTGTGTAGCAGCATGGCTCTCAAAATATAATTCATGTCCCATGTGTCAGAATCATTTTCTCGAACCTTATTCAGGTATGTTTGATATAGATTAAAAAGTTGAAAAGAGAGAGGATAGATTAAAAAATATTCTCTAAAAATGTTTTGATTTGCTTGCTCGAAGTTGGATCACTATTAAACGTAGAATATAAGTATGTTGCTAAGTAGATTCTAATTTCCTCTTCAAGATCCTTCATGCTTATAAATTCAAAGCCATCTTTCAGTTGCTCTTCATTGATAAGAGGTTTAATATGCGATTCAACTAGGTAAAAGACAAATTTTACTAAAATGTGGTTTATCATGTCTTCTTCCTCACTCGACAGATCGTATTCACCTTTAATAATCGCATCTTTAATATTGTTTAGCTGTAATAATGAGAGTTCAACATCTTTAGGAAGCTGCAACTTTTTAATTTTATTTGGCATATCGGTATTGTTATTGATCTTTAACGTTTTATCGCAGTAGTCTTTTAAATTATTAAAAAATCTTACGAGAAATTTGAAGTTATCATTTAACGTGTATAAATTTTCCCACGTTTCTATATTTATATCTTTCATTTTAACTTCAATCTCTTTCTCAACTTTACTTATTATTTCTTTAAGATATTGTGAATAATCTCCGAATTCAAAACCAAAGTAATACGGATTCAATTTTTCTGTCAATTCTGTACCTTTAATTCCGTGTGTCTGTATTTTTTCTTTTCTTACAATTTCTTTTACGAATTTCATGATGTAATTACATTTCGGGCAATAAGTCACCCAAGAACCGAGTATCATTTCCGGGGGTTTACCACCCACATTAATATATCCATTAAAACCTGATGCTAATTTTTTTCCATCGGAACTAGAAAAAATTGAATCTTCCGGATAAAAAGTTCTGGGAATAAACTTGTTATCACACACGGGACATTTCATTAATCGTTTTTCCGTCATTATCATTTCAATTTATAACCTTAATAGTACACAAGTAAATAGAGCTGATAAAAAAGAATATTATACCTCTATTACTTTCAAACTTCGAAATTTGTTATTAACAAAAGAAGATTTTAAAAAATTATTATTTCATTGTGATATGAGGATATTACGAGCATATTATGAGTTAAATTCTTTTCAAAAATTTGGAGGACTAATAATAATATTTATTACCATATATATACCAAAACTAACCATAAAAGCACCACATGCTAACAAAATATATTTAAAGATTTTAGGGTTTAAGGATTTTCCACCAAAATAGGCAATGGTAGAAATTGGAAGATACCACGCTGCGTCTCCTAATTCATGTCCCAAAAAGAATAACAACAATCCAAGAGGATTGGCAAAACTTACATTATAAGATATAAGAAACCCTAAACCGATGACAGCCCACCAGAATTCCCAATAAGGATTTGAAAGACTAACTACAATACCACCGAGAAAACTATTTCCCTTAAATCCCTTTATCTGTTGACTATTATCAAATTCAATGTTAATTTTGGTCTTAAACACATCTTTAATAACCAAAAAACCATATACTACCAAAAAAATTCCTCCAATTATTCCAATTGTAGTTAAGAATAAGATATTCTGGAAAAATAAAGATGCTCCAGCAAGTAATACGATTATTAATGTGAGCTCTATTGTAGCATGTCCCAAAATTATGTTTACTCCCGCTAAATACCCTCTTTTTTGTTTTAAAGATTTATATATTGTAAAAGTAAGTAAGGGGCCTGGAGATAATGCACCTGTTAATGCAACTAAAAAAGAAAAGAGAAAAATTTCAAACATTATACTGCGTTGTAATCTAAATATTATTAATTAAAACCGTTCATCGCCCAAGTAATTAACCAGACAACTATAATTAAAACCACGAGAATTGGAGCCATAAAAACAAGAAACATGTACGAACCTTTTATCATCTCTCTACGAAAAGTTTTAAGTCCTTTTTCCCAATCACGCTTGGATTTATCCTTCCAATTATTAAAATCATCTGCGAATTTTATCCTTCGTGCTTCCCATTCATCAGCAGTTTCGTTTTGTTTTCGTTGAATTCCCTCATTCCATATATTTATTTGATCATTCCATTGCTGTTGGGAGGTTTTAAAAAAATTAGCAATTTTTTCTGTATTCTGTTCCCAATTTTCTTTATTTTTTAAGTGAGAATTTTGAATATCTTCTGTTAATTGGGCTAAATTCTTTTCAGTGGATTGTTTAATATCGTTAAAAAATTTCTCCACATTTTCTCTATTCTTATTCATTGATTCTTGATTTCTATTTGATGCGTCTTCCATTGATTGTTGAACATTTGCCAAACCATCCTTTATTTCAGATACAAAACCATTCCAACCTTGCATAAATAGATTTTTAAGTTTTGAAAGGTCTTCAATTTTCTTCTCTTCTTCTGAATTCTTTTCCGTACTCATAGTTTCATATTAAGATTTTGATACTTAAATATTTATTTCATGAATTATCTGATGTAAAAATAGAGAATGACAAATTGGTTATAAAAATGTTTATTACATCAAAAATTTTTATTGATGATATGGATTCTAAAATATTGGAAAACACACCTCTTTATTCCGCATTTTCGGAACTTGGAAAGAGAATATCCTTACCACAAGGAGTCTTCTATTGGTCGGGAAGAGCAAAAAAAGAGGCAGAATTGAATGGTACGATAGGTACTGCGTACGCTCATGAGTATGACTTCATTAAAGAGGGTAAGTCGGAATGGTTTCCTTGCTATCTTGACGGAATAAATGCATATTTTAAAAATTTAGAAATAAATGATTTAGTCCCCTACACAGCAATAGCAGGCATATCAGAATTAAGAGATCTTTGGAAAAATTGGATCATCTATAAATCCTTGCTGAATGAAAAAGAAGATAATGAAAAACTAGATAAGCTTAAGAAATACATTACCACGCCGATAATAACAACGGGAGTAACAAATGGTATTTTTTTAATTAGCTCATTGTTATTAAATGCTAATGAATTTATCATAACACCAAACAAACGCTGGGGGAACTACGATAATATAATAAAAAGGGTTTTAGGGGCAAAAATTAAGTCTTTTAATTATTTTAAAGATCAACAATTCAACTTCGAAGGGTTAGAAGGAGCAATTGATGAGGTTGCTGTTGTTCAAGATAAAGTTCTAATCATTCTTAATTTTCCCAATAATCCTACGGGTTATGTGCCCACAAAAGAAGGATCTTTAAAACTTATTGACCTACTTAAAGCGAAACAAAAAGAAGTAAAAAAACCAATACTTGTTATGATCGATGATGCTTATGAACCTTATATATATGATGATAATGCAATTAACAGGTCAATATTCTATGATCTGCAGGATTTAGAGGAAGATATCATCCCAATTAAATTAGATGGGGCAACAAAGGAATTACTTTTATATGGTGCACGAATTGGATTTATTACAATTGGATTAAAACCTACATGGACCAAAAATGATAAAGAATTGGAAACGCTTAAAAATGAGATAGATAATAAATTATCTGGCTTAATTAGGAGTACTATATCGAATTGTAATCATTTTTATCAAGCGGTAATGATTAGTTTATTCAATACAAAAGGAATAGAAGAAATTCTTAAGATGCGCGAACCAATCCAACGTCTTCTCAAGGAAAGATATATAAAACTCAATTCTGAACTAAAAAAAATTAAAAACCCTAATATATCCGTGGATCCTAATTCAGGAGGCTTTTTTACATTTATTAATCTTAATCCTAATCATATGAAAGCCAGTGAATTTGCTGAATTATTATTAACAAAGTATAAGGTAGGAGTCATTCCAATTGAAACCCCAAGTGAAAATGTAAATGGAGTACGGATCGCTTATTGTTCAATAGATTTGACTCAAATACCCGAAACAGTTAAAAGAATAAAATCTGCGTTAGCTGATTTCTAGATTATTTTTTCTTATTCATTTCTAATTATTTAAAAAGATTGAGTTTTATATACTAAGTAAGTTTCTTTTAAAATTTAATTGGGAAATAATATGAAAATTTATATGATCAATCAAGGGCAATTACAAGAAGTAAATAAACCAATCTTTTCCACGGGAGATGTCTATCTCATCGATGATGATAAAACTATATACGTTTGGATCGGAGCCAAATGCTCTGTAGATGAAAAAACTGTCGGAGCAGCAGAAGCTAGGACTTTAGATCAACAAAGGGGCGGAGCTGCTAAAATAATCACCGTTGATCAAAATCATGAATCTAGCGACTTTATGACTGCAATAAATAAAATGGGCACAATGAAGATTGTGGAAAAAAATTTAGCTAAAACTATGTTAAAAGATGTTGTAACAGGAGATTATGCTCAGTTTGCAGAACATATTAATGTACTTTATAGAGTATCATCTGAGGAATTTGAGGGAATTAATTCCATGAAGATGGTACAAGTTCCTTATAAAAAAGAGAGTCTAGATACTGAAGATAGTTATGTATTGGACTTAGGAAATAAAGTCTATATTTGGCAGGGGAAGGCTTGTAATGTCAAGGAAAAAGTAAAAGCGGGACAATGGGCAAGGCAAATTGATGCAGATAGAGCGGGTTCTCAAAATGAAACGATTTTCGAAGAAGGAGATGATGCTGAATTTCTTGCAGCTTTAGCGAAAGGCGAAAATTACAAGGAATCGGATGCTTATCAATTAAGAGCAGAATCAGAATTAGAGCCAGATACAGCTGCTGATATAATGGCTGACGCTATAGAGCCGGAATTTAAATCAGTAGTCAAAGATATCACTCCTGATGATTTAAAAGCAGAAATTGCAGATGTAAAATCAACAAGTGCTTCAAGCGCATCACCAGGAATACCTGGAGCCATAGATGATTCATTGCTTACGATTGAAAAAACTGAGGGTCGACGGATTTGTCCAAAGTGCGGAAATGAACAAAAAATGAGTATCCACGAGAGTACTGATAAGAGCAACGTGATTTTAGACTATCCGCGAGTTTATGGAAAGAAATACAAATGTGGTCAGTGTGGAGTAGAATGGAGGGAGAAATAGCACGATTGGGCTATTTCCGATGATTTAAGAGAAGTAATAACTTTTTTCTTTAATATTTTTTATTATTGTTATATTACGATTTTCATTCTTTAGATTGAGAAATGGTCAATTAATTACTTAATATTGATTTAAGGTGTTTAAAACGTCTTAAACGTAGTTTATAGTAAAAAGTACAAATACAGATTGTGCTGATGTGGGTAGAGTGGTTTGGATTATATTTTTAAACCAAAATTTTTTTCAATGAGATTCATATTTTTCATTAAAGAACAATCTTATATTAGAAAATTCGTAAGAATGGTAAAATTAGAATTTTTAATTTGATATGACTGAATTTAGGACTTTTTTTGTTTATGAACTGGAGGATACAGGGGAGCGGAAAGAACTTAATTTCTCGAAGACGAATTTAGCACAATTTCTAAATCCAGAACAAGTCTTAGTGCTTGTTCGAGAAGATCTACGAAGGATATTCATTTGGAAGGGTGCGAAATCTACAGTAAAAAAAAGATTCATAAGTTCAAGAGTAGCAAGAGAGCTACAGGTAGAATTAATGAAAGAAGTTGGTTTTCATCTTTGCAAGATTGTATCTGTTGACCAAGGAGATGAGATTCAAGAATTTCTTGATGCATTTAATCTGGAATCAATGCAAGTTAAAGATAAATTAGCAGATATGAGATATATTCGCAACATTGAGAAACCTAAGTCTAAAGAAGAACCGAATTATCCTGAAGAGAGAGAATTTAAAATCAATGAGCATCTTACGTTAAAATTAATAAAAGGGGAAACGATTATATTTATTGATGAGATTCCATTCCATCAATGCAAGTATCTTCTCTTGAATCTTACTCAAAAGGATTTTAATGAGTTTGATCACCTTGATTCAATTGACGAAGCTTTTGAGATTTATAATGAAATCGATAAGTTCCATGAAAGAGAGCATAATCTAATTGATCCCGAATCGGAATTTATCGGACATTGTTCTAATCTTCAAGCATGGTATGAAAATGGCTATGATCTTAGAATTCTGCATAGCAGCTTATCTATCCCCTTACTTAAGAAAATAGCTTTCCTAGGAGATAAAATGGCCCTTATCAGATTAAAAGAAAGCATTGCAACAAGGTTAGCATCAAAAAATTATAATACCATTATCTTCTACCTAAATGAGAAGTACCTAAAACTTTTTTCTAATGAGGAATTGGAAGTCATTTTTGATGAATGGCTTAATAAAAATGTCGAATTCGCCCATATGGAGAAAAGAAGATTATGGTATCCGCTTCTTAAAGAATTGATTGAAAGAGGAATTGATAGAGCCCAGAAAACCATTAAAAATGAAATAATTATGTATCTGAAAGAAGATGATTTTGAAGCTTATAGATATTTATTGAAGAATAATTTCTTTAGCCTTCTTAACTTGAGGGATCTTGAGGAACTTTATGAGCTCATTCCTAAAAAAGATAGAGTTGCCTTACAACGTATAGAAACTCTAGTTCTCAAAGCCACTCTTAGAAAGAGAAGAGATTTAAAAGTAGATCTCTGAAAGAAGGGATAGTTAATTTGTTATGAAATTGGCACGTCTTTTTGAACATAATTTAAAATATGTCATTTTTGAGATTCTCTTCGAGCAATTTTTACTCGTTTTTTTAAATCTACAATTTCTTCATCTTTTTTCTTGATTTCTGATTCAAACCTTAGCTTTTCATCCTTCAGGTTTTGCATTTCAGATAATAGTCTATCTTCAATCTGTTCTGCTTCATAGAGTTGATTTTTTAGTTTCGTATCATTTTCTCTCAATTCCCTGATCTCCGTATTATTATCATCAATTAGAGCCCTCAAATTTGCCATTTCAAGTTCAAATTTTCCTGTAAGATTACCAGATTTTTCTTGAGATACTTCTAATTTTTCTTGTAAACTGCTAATGAATTCAGCATTAGTTATGTTTTTTTGATTTAATCTTTCAACTTCAAGAACTAAAGTATTAATTCTCTCTTCTTTTTTCTCGACATCTCTCTTAACTAAACTAAACGTTTCTAATTGTTGTTGATTTTCTTTCGTTTTTTTATTTGCTGATTCAATTGTGCTTTCCATTTGAAATATAATCTTTTCTTTTTCTGTTATGATATTATCTTTTACTGATAATTCATTTACTAATTTCTCGAATTTCGATTTTTGAACAGTATCTTTATCTAAATATTGAAGTTGTTCCGTTAATTCTTTTAATTTTTGGTCTTTCTCCTGCAGTTTATCAATTAATCCTTTGTTAGCATCTTTTTCAGATTTAAGTTCTTCAGCTTCATTAGTTAGTTCTTGAATCTTTTGAACCTGATCTTTTACGATTTTATTTACTTTATCTATCTCTTCTTTTTGATTTTCAATAATTTTGTTCTTTTCGATATCAATAAAATTCAATTCCTCTATTTTTAGGGATTGTTCTTCAATTTGATTTTGTAAAGCAATCATATCCTTATTATCAGAGGAGGATTCAGTAGATAATTTGATATTGGATTCTAATTCTTTAATTTTAACATCTTTCTGGCTAATGGATTGCAATAAATTTTCAATCGTATCATTGTTCTTTTCAACCATTTGCATGAATTTTTCTTTCTGGTGAATCACTTCTGTAATATCTTGTAATAGCTTATCATGATCTTCACGGATCTTAACAACTTCATTATTCAGTTCAGTATTTTGCTCTTTAAAGAAAGTTAATTGTTCTTGTAAAGCATTATCATCATTTACAGGTTGTTCCTCCTTAGGTTCGTCTTCTTCGACCCATCCAAGTGAAGAAAGAGCTTCAATAATCGAATCATCTTCTTCTTTATGATTCCCATGATCTTCGGGCATATTATAAAAAACGTGTTTTGATCTATTAAATTTTATGTTATTTTCTTCCTTCATAAATCAAGAATTTATTCTAAGGTATTTTAAAGGCATTTAAGTAAATGATTAGGTTAAAAGAAAAGGGAAATCTGTTAAGAAAATTTTTTATTGAATACATATTTCCTATCAAAATAAAATTTCGTTAAATATCCAATGGGAAGTGCAATAATAATGCTGATTTCTAATGGAGAATTCAAGAGATTATTTAGAAGGAACTGTATACCGACATTTTCAATCGTTGTTAGGATCGCAAATCCGAAATACTTTAAAAACTCTTTTGATGTTTCTTTTATTTGACTTCCGCCTTTTTTGAATACAATAATTTTATCAAGAAAAAATTTGATGATATAGGTAATGCCTACAGCAGCAATTGATCCAATCAAATCGGGCATGTTAAATGGAAAAATCGAGCAATAAAGGGCTTGAATAATTTCAATACTTCCAAAATTAGAGCAAATTAATGGAGCTAAAAACAATTGATTGAGTTTTTGAATACCATAATTTAAAATGATCATCAAAATAACGAATAGAAAGTATAAGAATATTTGGCGATTTAAATCATCTTTTCCGTCCAATTTTAACGCCTGAAGTTATACCTTGAACTTTTTAATCTACTACCACATTTAGGGCAAAAATTTAGATTTTCTTCCTTTATGTGATGACCACATTTTTTACAAATTCTTTCAGATAATTGAGAGTTATTAATTTGAACATCTACAAAGGCAGGTGTTTCCGAAACCCCATGATGGAGTTCTTTATGAGGCTCTATCTCTAAATCATTAAGTTTAACGTCTACAAAAGGTTCGGTTTCGTGTAAGTCCGATTCTTGTTCTTCTTGTGGTTTTTTAATCCTTTTTTTCCAAGAATCTTCAGTTCTAATATCATTCCCTTTTTTTTTATCTGACAATTTTCTCAAAATTGGTTTTTAATTTTTTATTTTTTCTTTCCAAGAATCTTTCCTTTCAGAAGGATCATCTATAGGTATCTCTTCAGAAGGTTTTGCATTTAACTGCATATAACCCAAAGGATTACTTGATGTTGGATTTAACATTCCCATAATTTCTTGCTTTTCCATTTTTCTTCTATCTTCTTTCCCGGTCATTTTTCTGTACACTCTTTTTGCCAAATAGAACAAAAGAGATAATGAAATTGAAAATAAGAAATATACACCAACCCATCCATTTCCGAAAAATAAGATTGGAAAAGGAAGAAGTCCAGTTGTATACTGGGCAAAAAAGAGTCCTAATATCCCAAAAATGCCTAAAAAGATGAAACATTGTACACATGAGGGAATTAATTGTTTTTTCATCATTGTTTTTGTTAATTCTATTGATTCCTGCTGCAATGATCTCAAATCTTGAACATTTCCTTCTTGTTGGGCTGCTTTCATTCGTTCTTGTAGATCCGTTGATTTTTCTCTAATTTCTCTTGCACTTTCTGTATTCAATCCAGTAATTTTATTAAAAATCCTGCTCAAAACGACCATAGCTAGGGTCACTAGAAAAATCTGAAAGATTATAATCTCATTAGCCATTTATCCTTCACTATTGTAAAAAAATTTTACTACCAATTAAATTTATTCATAATATTAAACTTCTAAAGGGAAGCAATTTAAACCTCTATATATTCAATTCAAGTTTCCATGCAAATACCCCAAAATATATTTAGAAGCAAGGGTTTTCCATCGAGTAGGCATGGAAGAAGCAATAGCACAACCTAATCTGCATTTATTACAAAAATCATAATTATCATGATTTACCATTATTTCTCTTACTTCTTTAGAATTATATATTTTAGATATCGGGTGTTTTAATGCATCAAAACTCATAAAAGGATGTATTTTACAAGGATAATCGATAACGCCATCATGCCTAACAAATAAATAAGCTTCAGCAACATAGCAACGTAGTAAATTCTGATGATAATTAGGATATCCTCCAAAACCTCCTCTTCCCACCACAGCGATACTGATAGGATCAGTTAGAATGTTTTTATATTTTTCTCTCAATTTTAACATTAAGTTAGCCCAAACAGATACTTTTGGAATTAAACTCTCGATATCCTTTATTTGATAAGTTAATCCATGATAATCCCTAATAATATCTTCACATGGAAATAATTCTATTGAACAATTAAATTTTTCTGCTAATTCGCATATTGAATCAAGTAAATGAATATTATCATTCATAACAACGGTGCTAATAATTACTTTTTTATCTCTTTTATTTGCAAGTTCAATTGTTTCTATTACTTTATGGAATGATCTTAATCCTCTCATTTTATCATGCAATTCTGCAGTTGGATAATCAAGAGAAAGTAATAGATAATCTAATCCTTCTAAGCCTCCATTTTTTTTTAGTAAGGAAGGCATCAAATAACCATTTGTAGCTACCCCATTCATAAAATTATGAACTACTCCTGCGTGATAGATTAAATCAGGAAGATCTTTTCTTAAGGTGGGTTCTCCACCAGTAAATGATAAGGTTGTGACTCCTAATTTAGCAATTTGATCAATTATATCTTTTATTTGTTGTGTTGTCATTTCTTTAGAGATAATACGATTAGGTAATAATGGAAAAGAACAGAAAGGACAAACAGCATTACAACGCAATGTTACCTCGATTTGGGCAGAATAAGGTACTTTTATTTGAGTAAATTTGTTCAAGGTGAAGATCCTTAAATATCTAAACACATTCTTAATTCTCATTGGAGGAATTTCGTTCACCTTAACAACAAATGTGGCTTTTATAAAAATCTTTATAAGGGTTTATTAGAAATAATAAGGTCTAGAAGCATTAAAAACCTACCTAATTATAAATATGTTATTTAATTCATTAGAAGCTATTTTTCAAGATGAAATACAATAAATATAGAAAAAAGTATAAAAAAAGTTATACTTTGGTACCACACTGGCGGCAAATATACGATTTAGCATATATTTTCATCCCGCCTTGCTGAAATAAAACTTGGGATTGATCTTCAATCGTATTAAATGCTGTACCACCACATTTTGGACACATTCTTCTTCCTTCCACAGGAGGTTTCTCAATTGCTCGTTCTTCTTCCTGTTGTCTCTCGACTAATTCAGACGGCTTTACTGTGGTTCTATTTTCAGGAATTGAATGTATAGAAGTCTTTAAATCTAAAAGTTTGTCTAATTTTTCATTTATTGTTTCTAATAGTGATAAAATTTTCTCTTCAAATTCAATCATATTTTTTTCCTTCTTTTTTACAATTTGAAACGATTTTAATAAATGATCTATTTGATTTTTAAATATTTTTGTAAATACAAGATTGAACGTAAGATATATCAGATAAAAAGTAATTCTTAAGGATGACTTCTTTCTTTCATAGGTGTAAAGATCTTAAAAAAATCTCTTCTTATTTTTACATTTCCTTGAAATTTTACGATAATTTTATTACCCGAAATCGTATTAGCATGTAACTCTCCATATCCTTGTCCAAAGCCCGTAAATGCAATGATATCCCCATTAGTTAACCGGGAATCAAGTTTTGCTGAATCCTTGACTCTTAAGTAAATACCTCGCTTGATATCATCTAAACTATCTATTTTATGAATACTAGAAAAGGAATACGAACCGCTGTAATTTTCGATGATATAATCATGCAATTTTTTAATTGGCGGTTTTTGAATTTTAATAATCTCTCCCTTTATACCTCTTTTAGCAATTATTAAAGCAGCAATCGCATGATCAACGAATCCTTTAGAGTGCACTTCATTTACGAGTTTACCATTTTGAAGATGATATAATGCTTCTTTTGTTGTCTTGTATTCATCTACGAGATAAATTTCTGGAGAGGCAAATCTCTGTTCAATGGTTTCCTTATTATCTTCTTGTAGATCGAAAAACACCTTGAGAAATTCTACTATAAATTCTGACCCTGGACCATTTCCAATGAAGATTTTCTTAATCAAATCTTTTTTATATTGCACAAATGTATCTAGTTCCCTTTTAAGAGTTTTTTGAGAGCTATTCCATGACTTAATATTATTTATTTTATTTTTGAGATTTACATACCATAAAGAAGGAAGTTCTCCTTGCTCCATTAAACAAAATCCAAAATGTCGAGTTCCAGGATCTACAGCAAGCGCCAATTCTTCTTTGTCAAAGTGAAAAAGATTTATTTCTGCCATACCATTTGAAATTTTCATCAAAGAATTGAAGAATGGATCAAAATCATCAATTTTTACTTGGAGAAAGAAATTTTTGTGTATATCTTGGTGCAACACTTCTATGTTATATTTCTCAATAATTGGAAATAAATCGTGTTGATTATCAACTTTGACTAAAACATCTTGAAAAGGTACAATTTTTATAAGGTTAGTTTTTTCAATAGCTTTCGCAATCGCTTGGGCAATATCGTCTTCATTCTTTCCTGAATAAATGTTAACGTGAAGACCGTCAATATGGAATGCTTGTTTTGCGACAGAAACACCTAAAATATCAATTAGTTTTGGTTCAATTAGCTCATCAATTCCTCTTGATATCGTTAAGTTGTTTGCACACCTAGGAACAATACGTACATGAGCAGTTCCAAATTTAGCTTCACTTATTGAATTAATGGTCACAATTCCTTTTATTTTAGAACCTACAATTTGAAATTCAATTAATTCCTCAAGATTTTTCTTGATGAATTCAAACTGCAAATCACCTAATACTAATATACTTATGGTTCCATTATCCACGTAAAAGTCGAAAGAAGGTATTACTTTTTTTAATTTCTCTAAGGTATCTATACCTATTTTAAATCGTATTGGATCATTAATCGTGATAAAATATTCTTTTCTGGGTTTAATTTCCGAAAAGGTTCCCGTAAAATTTGCAGGAAAGAATTTACCTTCACGATAGATAGTACCAAGATCAAAATCTGTATTGATGTTTAAAGAAACTTTAACGATTTGCCCTTCAAAAGCTTTTTTTAATGGTTTTCCACTTAAGGATAATAAATAACGTATTCTGATTTTATCAGTTATCCAATTAGTTTCAATCCTACCAGATAAGATTCCTATACTTAATAATTCACCAAAACCTTTCTTGTTATCATAACCTAAAATAATAAATGATAAATTTTCATTTATACCGGTTCTAATTTTTGTATATAATGTAATTTTATCTATTAATTCATCAATCCCAAAAATTTCTTTAGCAGAGGTTTCTAAAATGGAGTAGTTTTTTGTTGAATTTAATTTATTTAATTCTTCCTTAATTATTTCGACATTTGCGTTTCTTAAATCCATTTTTGTCGCTGCGATTATAATTGGCACCTTCATCTCATTTGCTTTCTCATATAACCAATAAGTTCTTGCTTGAAAACCTTCATTTCCAGCAATTACCAAAATTAACAAATCAGCGAACGATAATCCTAACGCAATTGCACCCTTGAAATCAGCATGACCCGGACTATCTAAAAAATTGATAATTATATTTTTCTCATTTAATATGAATTCTATTACTTTTAATGTTACAGTAGTACCTCTAATAAGTTCAAAATCTAAAGTATCTGGAAAAACACCACAGATTGCTTGAATTAAACTACTTTTTCCATGTTGGGCATGTCCTGCTATCAAAACGTTAAGAATTCTTTGATCCTCATCCATCTTGAGATTTATCATAATATCAACTAATCAAGATTAATCTTGTCTCCTATAACCTTCAATAGATTCGAAGTAATCTAATATAGCCATCTTTATTTCAATTGCGGGATAAATTAATCGCTCTTTTTGAACCGTTTTTAAGGCTTGAGTCCAACTCCATTCTGGATTTTTTTTCATTATCCAAGCCACTATAATTCCACCACTTCTAGAAATTCCCATTGCACAATGTACCAGTACTTTACCATTTTTTATGTGAACGTCTATAAAATTTAAAATCTCTTCAATATAGCGATGTGGAGGATACCAATCATCAGGAAATCCTTTATATAGATATTCAAATCCTAGATCTGTGGGATCATAATAATTATCTTCCATTAAATTGACGATAGCAGTTATGCCTATTTCCTTAAATAATTTAAAATTCAAACGGGGCCAATACGCGCCTATATAGAGATTTGGATAAACCTTGTAAATCTGATCTAATTCTACCATGTTTTGTATCTGAATATTCGATTAAATCATGTATATTTTTTCATTTTAAGTTCGCCTATCTATGTATTAAAAACGAGGATTTAACTTGTAGCTATATCTCTACTTGCTATAATATTAGCACCACTGTTTAAAATGTTTTTAATCAATACATCTCCCATTTTTATGGGAGCATTTACGACTGTTTGTGCGATTATCATCAGTGCCTCATTTAACTTATCTTTAAGTATTGGTTTATCAGTTCTTACGGGAATTAAGGGAATAAACCCATTTTCTACCCTTATTGTAGTAGTAAGAATTCTTTTAGGTTCATGAAATTCTTGTTCGGCATATTCTAATCCCCGTTTGCATGTATATCCTTCAAATGTAATCTTATTATTTGGATCTTTAAGAACTTTAATTTCGCAACCCGTAGGGCATACAATGCACCGGATAACTTTAACAGTACTTACTTCAGAAATTTTTTTCACCTCGTATTAATCCTCCTCTATCAAAACTTCAGGACGAGGAATCACTTCTATTCGTATTTCTTTAATTGTCATGTCCACCCCAAATTCTTTCAGATTGAGATCCAATTCGATCATTTCACTAGGAATCACATACACTCTTTTTCGTTTGTATATGACTTTATTGGTCTCATCCTTAAATTGAATGAGTACTCTTCGATCAGGATACTTTACTCGAAAATTAAAAATGATATTTGATTCCATATCTCTCTTGTTTATTTGATCTGGTTTCACGTAATTAATATTTTCACCAGGGATGCATTTGATCTTCTCTTCTTTTGATATTGATTTATCATAACTATTTTGAATATAATCCACAACATTTTTTCCTGCTCTTTTAGCTTCAGAAGAAACCATATCAACTAAATCATGAACTTGAAGGACATTCCCACATGCAAAAATCCCTTCAATTGTAGTCTCTAAATTATTATCTACCAATGGACCTCCATTTTGGGAAAGGGAAGCTCCAGCTTGTAGTGTTAATTCATTTTCAGGAATTAAGCCTACTGAAAGTAGCAATGTATCACATTCAAAAAATCTTTCAGATCCTATTATTCGATCATAGTCCTTTGTAACCTTTGCTATCGACACTCCTTGTAATCTATCCCTTCCGTGAATTTTAGTCACAGTATGACTAGTGATTAAGGGAATATCATAATCCTCCAAACATTGAACCTGGTTTCTCAGAAGTCCGCTAACATATGGTTGGATCTCAACCACGGCTTTTACTTCACATCCTTCCCAAGTTAATCGGCGAGCCATTATCATTCCGATATCACCACTTCCTAAAATGACAAATGTATGTCCCGGTAAATACCCTTCAATATTGACAAATCTTTGTGCTTGTCCAGCAGTATATATTCCTGCGGGTCTAAATCCAGGAATATTAATGGCACCCCTTGTTCTTTCACGGCACCCCATAGCGAGAATAATTGCTTTTGCACTAACTTCAATAAGACCTTCTTTATTGTTTACAGCATATATTTTTTTATCCTTTGTAATTTCTATAACCATTGTATCTAATATGTAAGGAATTTTCAAATCTTTAACCTGATTAATAAATCTTTGAGCATACTCAGGTCCTGTTAATTCTTCTTCAAATTCCTTAAGACCAAAACCATTATGAATGCACTGCAATGTAATTCCGCCTAATTCTTTATCTCTTTCTACTATTAATACTTTTAACCCCGCTTTTTTAACTTCTATCGCCGCTGCTAAACCTGCAGCCCCAGCACCAATAACAAGGACATCTGATTTATAACTTTTCATTATTCTTCACCTCTCTCTATTTTTCTAAGTAATTCATCCTTGGTTTTAGAGACTAAGAAATGTGAATCCTCACTTTTTTTAGTTACCTCTTGATACGGAATGTTTAGTTCTCTTGCGAGAATTTCCATAACTCTTGGGCGGCAAAAACCACCTTGACACCTGCCCATTCCAGGTCTACAACGAAATTTAACTCCATCTACAGTTATTGCGCCTACAGGGGCATAAATAGCATTTAAAATCTCTCTTTCGGGAATAGTCTCGCACCTACAGATTATTCGCCCCCAAGCAGGATCTTTTCTAATTTTTTGATCTAGTACATCTTTAGAAAAATTCTTAAAGCGCTCCGGTTTAGGTCGAATAGGGTTATAATTGTCATTGGGTTTCAATTCAACACCAAGTAACTCGAGATATTCAGTCACTCTCTCTGCAATTGCATAACAAGATGTCAATCCAGGAGAAAGAATCCCTGCAACGTTGATGAATCCATACACATCAGTATTATCAATGATAAAGTCATAACTATCTGGTATTGCTCTCAAACCAGCAAAGTTTCTAATCGAGGCACGTACAGGCAGTTTAGGTACTAATTTTCGTGCACCTTCGAGAATTTCTTTTAAACCCGCTTCTGTTGTTGAAGTATCTTTTTCATCTGATATGTTTTGAGCATTTGGTCCCACAAAAGTATTTTCGTGGGCAGTAGGGCAAACTAATATTCCTTTTGATACTTTTGTTGCTGTTGGAAACAGAATTTTGTTCAGATGCATAGCATTGCGATCAAATAAAATATATTCGCCTTTACGAGGCATTATATCAAAATAATCTAGCCCAACCATCTTAGAAATCTTAGATCCAAATAAACCAGCTGCATTGATAACATTGTGAGCTTTAAAATCACCTTGCTTAGTTTTTAGATCGAAAATATAATTTTGATGACGAATTTTTTTAACCTTATGATTCCGAAAAAATTTTACGCCATTCATTGCTGCGTTCTCTGCTAATGCGAAAGTCATCTCATATGGACTTACAATCCCTGCGGATGGTGCATGAAGTACTCCTACCACGTCATCAGTTAAATTTGGCTCCATATGTTTTATTTTTTTCTTATCCAGGATTAATTCTAAACCTAAAATGCCATCTTGAATCCCATAGTTCCGTTCTTTTTCTAATTCTTTAATTTGATTATCTTCTAGTGCTACTACAAAAGAACCAATCCGTTTAAAAGGAAAATTAAGCTCCTCAGCAGCTTGAGTGTACATTTTATTTCCTTTGATGCACATGTCACGTTTTATATACTCTCTTTCAGCAGCATAACCTGCATGAACAACTCCTGAATTAGCTTTTGTAGTACCCGAAGCAATATCAACTTCTTTTTCTAATAAAGCAATCTTAATATCATATTTGGAGAGCGTTCGTGCTATACAGCAACCAATCACGCCACCTCCGATAATAATTACATCATAAATCAAGAAAGATAACTCCTTATAGTATCAAATTATAATCTTGCGTCTTAATTATTAGAACATTTTTCTTCTTTAAAACTTTGATACTATTTAATTCATTAATTTCTTCCCTAATAATCGTGGAAAATTAAAAAAACATTTGAAGAAACCAGAATAAGTTAAATGCGAAGGCTAAAATCATTAATCCTACTGTTAAAGGATTAAATATAGCGCTTTTTAAGGATTTTTCTTGTTTTAATCTCAGATTTCCTTGGAGTAAATTTCCTATTGGTTTAACTTTTGAACCTACTTCTTGTTTGAGGTGATAAGAACCTAAAAATCTTGGACTTCTTAATTGCTTCATGATAGTATTTGGATCATTTGAATTAATCCAATTTAATCTGTTATTATTCATTAAATCTTCATAATCTGCGACAATACGCGGATCTCCTCGATTAACAACTTCCTTTTTTATTGTATTTTCTGAAGTCATATTTTCGATCAAATAATATACTTCTAATCTTAAATTCTTTATGATTATTGAATATGAGTTACAAGAAAGCTCCTTTCATTTTGCCATTAGCAGCTTTTTCTAAAGAACTTTCAATAACAGCTCCGAAATCTGCAAAAATACTAACATCATTATCCCATTTTGAAAGTACTTCTTGAGGATAGCTTTTAAAAAAGAGGTCCCCAATTTTTTTCAATTCCTCTTCCGTCTTTTTTTCTTTAATCTTAGTAGAAGTACTCGCAATGAAGAGAAAATCCCTTCTTTTTACAACTACAAATTTCAGATTACTGAGTTCGAAATTAGTAATACCACCATCTGAAAGTTTTTCTGCAAATGTATTTAAAGCAGACATTAACGCACCGAACAATTGGGGATTAATTTTCTCATACTGAACTCGTGAATAGAGCACAACTCCAGTAGAAGTAATTATCCATACGTCTTTAAGTATTTTTACCATATTATGTCCCTATTTCATTGGTTAATGTAACTACAATGACATAATTTCCTATAAAATTATAAAAATATTTCGTTAAATAATTCTCTATTGTCAATAAATATTATTTTCGTATATAAAAATATAAAGTAATTATTATCATATTGAATAATTTTTTAATTTAGAAAGAATAGAATTTTATTATTTACAGCTTTTCTCAAAATAGATGCTATTTAAGTTATTTTTCTAAACATGGTGATTAGTTCTATACTTAAAATCAAATTCATAAGGTGTATTAGGGCATTAATCTAAAATTTGATTATGGAAAAACAGGGCTTACAATATCCTTGGATCCTAATTGGAATATAGAAGTGTTAAAACCAAAACCTCAACAAATATTACAAAGTCCACTTCAAACCATTCAAGATAAAATTGCCCACCCAGTTGGATCACCATCACTTAAACAAATCGTAATGGGAAAAGGTCACGTGGAAAGAATATGTATTGTTTCTTCCGATTCTACTCGACCAGTACCCTCCCATATCTTATTGGAAGCTCTAATCAATGAACTTAACAATTATGGAATTCTAGATTCCCAAATTATCATTTTAATAGCGACAGGGCTTCATCGACCATCTCGAGAGGAAGAACGTGAAATTATTTTAGGAAAAAAGCTTTTTGGAAGAATTGAATGTATAGATCATATTGCATCAGATATGGACAGACTCGAGTCTTTAGGAAATTCTAAAAAAGGAATTCCGATTTACATTAATAAAACTTATCTTCAAAGCGATCTTAAGATTTTAACGGGATATGTTGAACCACATTTCTTTTTTGGTTTTTCTGGGGGTTGTAAATCTATAGTTCCTGGCATAGCAGGAGCTAACACTATCCAAGCAAACCATTCCGCTCAATTAATTGCATCAGAAAATTCGCGATTTGGAAAATACCAAGATAATCCCATGTACTCGAACTCTATGGAAATAGCAGGTATCACGGGAGTAGATTTTATTGTAAATGTATGCATTGATGAACACCATCAAATAACAAATGTTGCTGCTGGAGCATTAGAAGTTGTTCATAATTTTCTTGTTCAAGATCAATTGAAAAAAGTTTTCAGTCCAATTAAAAGACCTTATGATATCGTGGTTTGTGGTAATGGGGGTTTTCCTCTCGATTTAAATCTCTATCAAGCGGTTAAAAGCATGGCAATCGGTGAAATGGCAGTAAAACAGGGAGGAACAATCATTTCCGTAAACGAATGTTCTGATGGTGTGGGACAAGCAAAATTTAAAGAACTACTCTTTTCTGGAATGACGCCTACCGAGATATATAATAAAATCATTCAAAAAAAAATTATAGTACCCGACCAATGGGAAATCCAAATATTAACAAGGATTCTCCAAAAAGCTGATATCTATGTGGTATCAGGATTAAAAGAAAATGAATTGGGTAATATTGGATTAAAATATGCCCAAACTGTGGAGAAAGCAATTTCAATGGGATTAAAGAAACATGGTCCAGATGCTCGCATTTTATTTTTACCTCACGGACCTCAAATCATCCCTCATCTCATGCAATAAAATAATCCCTTTCGATCGACTTTTTTATTGAACGGCACGACGTATTAAACTCTTTAGCGGATTATTGAAAATGTTACTCTAAAAGATATTATAACTCACTTTTCCACGTTTATTTCAGATGATTTTAAATTAATTAAAATTTCTTATATCAAACTTTTAAAATATAATGGAGCGTCTTTCCCATATATATGGGGGAAAAAATTCCCCCGCATTTTTGATGTACGCTGACACAGAACAACTTCAAATAAAAACATTTTTAAATATTGGTGTAACTTAATAATGTATTGCATACGGGATAAAATATTAATATTCTAAAACGTAAAGAAATAAATACTTAAGAAAAAATTATTAATATGGTAAATGATTATAGTATTTTCTATCACGAACAATACGAATAACTATCATTTTTCCCAAACATGAAAAAAAAATTAAAGAAAAAAAACAAATAACCAACCAAAAAAAATCGTAAAGCAACCGAAAATGAAAATTTTTGAAGATTTGTTTTTACGTTTTTTTGAATTTTAAAGTAAAAAGTGAATTATCATGACAACCAATTATAAAGACCGCTTGCGAAGCACAAGACCCAATAAAGATGATGAGGAACCTAGCAATACCGGTTTTGAGGAATGCTGCGAAAATCCTTGTGTAGAATCAAAAGATGGTGATAACGTGTGTCTAAACTGTGGAATGATTGTTTCTCGCAATCTTGTGGGAAACGAACGTCGTGCTTACACGGTAGAAGAGGTGAACAAGCGCCGCAGGACCGAACCACGCTGGAGGGAATTCGGCCCTCGCACCATGCTGCCAAACACCAAGATCGACTCAAAAGGGAGACTTATCAATGCAAAAGGAAAGACATTGTTTTCAAGGTTATCGAAAATCCAAAATTCATTGATTTCGAGCATTGAAAGGAACTTCTGGGAAGCAAAACCAAAGCTCAAAATGCTCACATCTAAAATGAACATTCCAGAGCACATTAAAGAAACCGCTTGGAAGATCTATAGTGTTGTAGCGAAAAAGAAATTAACAATGGGTAGATCAATTGACGGGTTTATTGCAGCTTCCTTATATGCCGCAATAAGAGTGCATGAATTCCCACGGCTATTAGAAGAAGTATGCGATTCCTCGATGACACCTCGTAGAACTGTCCATCGATCATTAGGCATGATTGTAAAGGAAGTGCTACCAGAACTAAACTTGAGATACAAACCTATTACCGCTGAAGCGTTAGTATTTCGATTCGGTAACGACTTAGATTTATCCATGGAAGTTCAAAAGAAAGCAATTGACATGCTCAGAGAAGCATCGAAAAATGGACTGCTTCGTACTGGAAAAGATCCAAAAGGTTTAGCTGCAAGTGTCATTTACATGGCTGCTAAAGCAAGTGATTGCAGAAAAACGCAAGCGGAAGTATCTAATGTTGCCAAAGTCACAGAGGTAACACTTAGAAGCCGTTCCAAGCAAATCAAGATGAAATTATCCTAATCGGGTAAATTTTCTATTTGATTAAAGTTTTACGGATTACACCTTTTTTTATATTTCTATTTTTATTAACTTATATTAGTTTATTCCTTCATTTAAAGACTTCATTTGCTTTCTTATCATTATTATTTATTGATTTCATATCATTCCTATTGTAAATCGTGGTTTAAAATTTATAATACGAGAAGTATTAATATTCATTAAATTTCAAATAGCAACCTTTTAGTCTTGAAAATTAGGAAAAATGGAGTCTTTAGAAATATTACTTTCAATAGCGTCTTGTATTATGGGATATTTTTTGGGTTCGGTTAATCCAGGCTATTTATTTGGTAAAATGAAGGGAATAGATATTCGGGATCATGGTACAAAAAATGCGGGGACGTCAAATACATACAAAATTTTAGGATTAAAATATGCTGCCCCAACCGCTCTTTTTGATGCATTCAAGGGTTTACTCATGTTCTATATCGCTACCTTACTAGGTGTACCTCTCTTCTTTGCTCAATTAAGCGGAATCATTACCATACTAGGGCATATTTTTCCTTTTTACATGAACTTTCGAGGGGGGCAGGGAGTTGCTGCTGCTACTGGAATGATGTTATTTTACATCATATCCTATTTTACTCTCGATTTTATAAGTTTATTTTATTTTATAATTTTTGAAATGGTGTTAGTAGCTATATTTACATATGTAACTCGACGCGGAACTATTTTATCCTTGATTGTTCTTCCTCCTTTTGGGTATTTTGTAGTCGTAACTTATCCATTGCATCCTTATAACTTATTTTTCTTGATACTCCTTGCACATATCATATTTATGGGAGCGTTAAATGTAATAAGTCGCAAAACCATGCAAATCACAGATGAAAATTATATTCAACATAAATGGAGGGTATTAACACGACCATTATCGATATTATTTATCGTTTTTTACGTAATTTTTTCGCGTGAAATAGCTCTTTTAATCATTGGAATTGTTTCGATCGCATTTATCATGCTTGATATGATTAGATTTCTCCATAAACAGACGAACGTGCTACTATACGAAAAAGTCAAAAAATTATTTCGTAAAAACGAGTATCATACATTTTCTTCAATGACGATTTTTCTCACAGCCTTTTTCGTTACAATCCTCGTGTTTCCAAAAGAAATTGCTATTGCTGCAAGTACATTTTTAATATTCGGAGACACTTTTGGCAAGATATTTGGGTTAGCATTTGGTAGGCACAAAATCTTGAATAAAACGGTTGAGGGTACCTTAGCTTATTTTGGTTGCATTCTGATCTGTAGCTATGTCTTGTATACACTCTTGGACATATCGCCATACATTCTCTTATTCGGGGGGCTTTCTGCTCCTTTAATCGAATTATTTTCCTTGGGAATTAATGATAATATTACGGTGCCCATATTTAGTGGAGCTATAATGTATGTGGTGACAATCTTTTAATATTAATCTTAAAAGGTCACTCTTGTAAGTGCATTTTTATAAGAACTGCCTTCTTAATTATTAAATGAAGATTTTTAACTAAAATGAAGGTGAAGAATTGGCACCATTTGAAATCTTTTTATTTGTGGCATCAATTGTTATAGGTTATATATTAGGCAGTTTGAATCCCGGATATTTGATTGGCAGAATGAAAGGAATTGATATCCGGAAAGTAGGGACAAAGAATCCCGGTACTTCGAACGTATGGCATACACTTGGAAAAAAGTATGGCGTCATGACGGCAACCTATGATATATTCAAGAGTTTAATATCCTGCTTAATTGCAATCTATGCTTTGGGTTTAAATTACTATCTATCACAATTTAGTGGATTAGTTGCAATCATTGGTCATTGCTTTCCGTTTTACCTTAAATTTCGAGGGGGAAAAGGTGTAGCTACAGCAATAGGCATGTTACCTTATTATGTATCCATGTACATGTCTACATCTGATCCTTATGATTTTACCATGATTTATCTTGTTTTATTCTTATTAGCCATATCATTGGTATTTATTTATATAACCCATTTGCTAAGCATGCTTGCTTGGATAATATTTCCCATTTTAGGATATGCTTGTTATGTGTATTACCCGGGAAATGGGTTTAATATTTACTTTCTGATTGTTTTGGCATTTCTGGTTGTGTTTGTGACTTATAGTGCGGTTATCAATAAGAAATTTCCTCTGAAGGATAAGATTTTTAAAAATGATTGGGCAAGGATGATCCTCCGATTACTATCTATCTTTTTCTTGGTATTCTACGACATTTTTTCTAAAACAATTTCATTATGGATAATAATTTTGTTTGGAATTTTGTTTATTTCGCTTGATTTTCGCAGAATATTTAGTAGACATTCTGAAGGAAAAGGAGAAAATGATTCAAAATCTTTATACCGACAAGACGAAAAAATGAAATTTTCATCAATTAGTATTTATATCGTTGCATTTTTCATCACGATATTAGTTTTTCCTCGAGAAATTGCTTTTTCTGCCACAATATTTCTTATTTTCGGAGATATTTTTGGTAAGATTTTTGGATTAGGATTCGGTCGTCACAGATTACTCAATAAAACTGTCGAGGGAACGCTAGCTTATGGGGGATGCATGTGTTTATGTGGATATGTACTGTATACGTTATTAGGCATCTCTCCAGTTATACTTCTTTTTGGAGGTATAGCGGCCCCCATTACTGAATTATTATCAATCAAAATGAATGATAATTTTACAGTACCAATAATAAGTGGTACTATCATGCTTTCTGTTGGAATTTTGCTAGGATTCTATTCTTAACGATAAAAAAGGATTTTTTCTCATATATCAACAAAGCGATCTTTTTTTTACATTTAAACTTAGATATCGTTAATAGGATTATATTTATGTACAATTTTATAAGTATCAAGTGTATTTGCATACACTATAACAAATTATTATTAAAGGTGTTATTGTGAATCCAATTCAAATTTCTTTCTTTATATTTAGCCTTATAATTGGATATTTAATTGGATCAGTGAATCCGGGTTATATATTTGGAAGGTTAGTAAAAAAAGTTGATCTTCGTGAAGTAGGGACTAAGAATGCGGGAACTTCGAATACTTTGAAAGTATTAGGAATGAAATATGCCGTACCTACGGCGTTATATGACATTTTTAAAGCCTTAATTGCAGTCATTATAAGCTTGTTAATGGGATTAGATGTTTTCTGGGCCCAATTTAGTGGTTTTATGACAATCTTAGGTCATATTTTTCCGTTCTACCTTAATTTTCGAGGGGGGAGAGGGGTTGCTTCAGCAATTGGAATGTGGTTATTTTATGTTGGAGTCTATTGTTCGATAGATTTAGCTTTCATTTTCATGATCATTTATTTTCTCTTATTAGCTACGATATTCTCCTTCATTACAAGAGTGTTTAATCTCATTCCAATAACTTCATTCAGTCTGATGATAGTGTTTGTATTCATTCATTACTCGGGATATTTATTTGTTTATAACATCTGGTTTACCTTAATAGTAGTTCACATTATTGTATTCACGTTTATTGACTTTTTTTCAGCAGTGGAAATCAAAATAGATAATGAAAGTTTTACTGGGCATAAATGGCGCATAGTATTGCGATTTGGTACCATAATTTTTCTATTTTTCTATGAATATTTCTCTCTGGTGATTTCTCTTATAAGCATAAGCCTTTTTGCTGCGTTATTCATCTCACTTGATTTTGCCAGATTATTTAGAGAGTATAAGACAAATTCAAGTGAAGAGTCCAGTAAAAAAGTCGATGTATTATTTAGAGAGAAAGAACATAAGAATTTCTCCTCAATCAGTGTCTATTTAGTAGCGTATATAATTACACTTATAATCTTTCCAAAAGAAATAGCAATAATAGCAGTGATTTTTCTAATTTTTGGTGATACATTTGGAAAATTCTTTGGTTTGGCATTTGGAAAGCATAAAATTCTCGATAAGACGTTAGAAGGATCTTTAGCTTATTTAGGGGTTATGCTTATTTGCGGATATTTATTATACGAACTTTTAGAAATAAATCCAATAGTTCTAATAGTGGGGGGTGTTTCTGCGCCAATCATTGAACTCTTGACATTAGATATGAATGACAATTTCACAGTACCGATTATAAGTGGTGCAATAATGGTGGCTGTGTCTCTGTTTTTCATATAATTAAATTTCTTTTTTATCTTTTTTACAATAATATAAGATTTTAAATATTTACTCTATTTTTTTTATAGTAATGTCTTACATTGAAGAAAAATACGCTGAAAAGATCTTAGCTATACTCGATAATTTGTCTAGTGTTGAACAAGATATTAGAGAACTACTTGAGGAGAAAACAATAAAAAATTCTGATAAAATCGCTACATTATGTGCCCAATGTAATAAAGAATTGAACCTAATTTTAAAGAAATACTATCCTGAAATCAAGAGTTTAGATTATAAGCTTCAAATTAAATCTCGAATGAAATTTTATTTCGAATTGATAGACAAATTAACTGACTTCATAAGAAGCATAGAGAACTTTCAAAAACTTGATGATAAGTATTATGAATTGATTATTAAATTCATTTATGACAAGGAATTTCTAATTTCAGGAAAGTATACGGATATTTCCACACAAGAACTTATAATCTTTTATGATAAGAAGACGAGAGCTCATTTAGAGGAAATCTTAGAGAAAAAATTGATGATTCATGATAGAGCATTTTTTACAATTGGTCCCTTAGAAGAAGAAATTAAAAAAATCGCAACTTTAGCAGGCGCAGACGAAGTAGTTATCTTTAGAGATGAGGAAATGATTAATAAATTAAATTTTATTGAACATCCCAGATCGCTCATTCATTATTCAGTCTACTCCGAGGATGAGGAATTATTAAAGGAGATTGGCACAGAAATAAAAATCTACCTTGTTTCTAAAGGTTATGAAGCGATGATTTTTATTACAGAGCTATCTGATATCCCTACGGGAAGGGAAATGTTAACAGGGTCTATAATTACTAATGCAAGTTTAAATCCTGATTAAGGGTTTCACGTTAATTTTATTCTTTTGCGAGCTCAAAAAATATTTAACTTTTAATGCATTTATTTTGATGATGTTCTATGGGTAAAAAGAAAAAGGAAGCTCCCTTAACTGGAATAACAGTATCTAAAGAAGAAGATTTCTCTGGGTGGTACACCGAGCTGATAAATAAAGCTGAGTTAGCTGATATTCGATATAACATTAAGGGATTTGTTGTTTATAGAGAATGGGCAACAATCACTATAAAAAAGATGTACGCCAAGTATGAAAAATGCATGGAAGACCATGGACACATGCCGTTGATTATGCCATCCTTGATACCTGAGAGTAATTTCCTGTTGGAAGCTGATCACGTTGAAGGATTTGCTCCAGAAGTTTTTTGGGTGACAGAAGCTGGAACTTCAGGTGAGTTGACTGAAAGATTAGCACTAAGACCAACCAGCGAAACTGCACTATATAAAATGTATGCTTTATGGATACGTAGTTATAAAGATTTACCCTATAAGAGATATCAATCCTGTCAGATATGGAGATACGAGGGTAAAATGACAAGACCCTTCTTCAGAGGTAGAGAATTTCACTGGATCGAAGGACATGATGTATTTGCATCAATGGAAGAAGCTGAAGCACAAGTGAAAGAAGACATGGAAATGACTTACCAGATGCTTCAAGATGAATTCGGGATTCCAATTATTTTTTTTGAGAGACCTCAATGGGATAAATTCAGCGGAGCTGAGAAAACTTTCGCAGCTGATGCACTCATGGGTTCTGGAAAGGTTTTACAACTCCCATCGACTCATTTATTAGGGCAAAAATTTGCAAAGGCATTTGAGGTGAAATTTATCGATAAGGACGGTGAAGAAAAATATGGATATCAGACTTGCTATGGTCCAGCGATTAGTAGAATTTACGGAGGAATGATTGCATTCCTTGGGGATGATAATGGACTTATCTTACCGTTTGATTTAGCACCAATCCAAATCGTGATTATTCCAATTCTCTTTAAAGAAAAAGAAGATCTCGTTCTAATTAAATCAAAAGAGATATTCGAAAGGTTAAAGAAGAAATATACGGTAAAAATCGATGAGTCTGACGAGTCTCCAGGAAGTAAATTTTATTACTGGGAATTAAGAGGAGTCCCAATACGGATTGAAATCGGACCAAGAGATTTAGAAAAAAATCAAATGGTTTTAGTAAAAAGGCACAATGGAAAGAAGATTTTTGTTAAAGATCTCGAACTGGAAAAAGTTGTGGATGAAATAGCTCAAAATTATTCTAAAGAGATTAAAGAAAAATCAATGATCGATTTTGAATCTCAGATAGAATGCGTGACTTCGAAAAAAGCGGCAATTGAAGCGATTAACAATGGAAAAATCGTTTGTTGCGGATTCTGCTCAATTGATTTTGATGGGGAATCTTGTGCTGAAGAAGTGGAAAAGGATATTGGTGCTTTTGTTAGAGGAACTCGGGTAGATGAGGAAAAAAATAAGTTTAATGAATGTTTGATCTGTGGAAAACCCGCAACATGTACGGTTTATATCGCTAAAAGTTATTAAATTTTTATAAATCTTTAAATTATTAATAACTCAGATCTTCTTCTCTAAGAAAATCTATGAATTTTATGCATTGTAAATTACATATTTCACACGCATGATGTATGGTATTATTTCCGCGTCCTGATTCGTATGTTACTACTTTTAAATTATAAGCTTTTGCTAAAGCCATTATATAAGGATCTGCATAGTGTTTTTCACTATCTCCTCCACCCCAATCAGGAAAATCCTTGTGATTTACTAATTTTGCTACTATTAACTGTTCTTCTTCTTCGGGAGTTACAAATAATTTTGTCATTTTATTGAAATAACTAAATATCTTATCTCTCTGTCTTTCTAATTCAATTTTAACAGGAATAGAGGATAGAATAATACCTTGTTTTATTAATTTCTCAAGATCAATATAAAGTTTTTTAAATCGATCAGGAGGATAATGATCACGCCATATAGAAATATAAATATTAGTATCAAAGCTATATTTAGCGTTAGGATACAGTGAAATCAATCTTGATTGCATTATCAATTCACTTAGTGCTGCATATTTTCTTCCAATTTTGATAAGTGTTTAAGTTTTATATCTAAATAATATGATAAATCTTGTTTGGTAATTTTTTCTTCATACATTGCATTTATTACTATTTTGATGTAATTTTTTGAATTACCAGTTAAAACCTTTTGGTAGGGAAGCGGTCCCCCTTTTCTCGATGGTTTTGGTAATTTTTTCCATTCTTCTCTTTTTTTTTGGTAATAATTCATATTGGTCTTATTTAAAGTTAGTAATCTTCTGAGAATTACTTCTTTACTTGCCCAGAAAGTTTTTTTCAACTGATCTAATTCATCTTCCTCCCATATTTTAGCCCTATCCAGAAGATCAATATCTTGATGTTTTAATAATTCACTTTTTGGAACTAAAACGCCACCAGATATAGAATTACAAAATTTCTCAATTTCAAAATGTTCTTCATCTTTATTTCTTATCGTGCATATCCCACCTTTCTTCAACATAAGATGACAAAATTCATGAATTAATGTAAAAATCCTTCCTAAAGGACTATCATTCCTGTTTAATACTATTGTGGGGTAGGGTAATTCTGCTAATGAAAATCCTCTCATTTCATCCTCAACGCTAATTCCAGAAACTTGAAAAATCAATATACCTATATTCTCTATTGCTTCTTTCCAACTATTAAATGCATCATATTCATTTTTCCACTTACTTCTTTGGCTCATAGTAATTTTTAGAATGTTTAAAATAATATTAGCAACATTCTCTGGTTCACTTTCAATATTTATCATTTTTATCAAAGAATAATCATATTTTTTATCATAGTTTTGATATTTGACAGCAAATTCTCTTTTCTTTATTATTTTTTTGTAAGTATCTATCAAAATTGGACTGAATTTTACTTCTTTAGATTCTAATGTTCGAAAATCTTCTAATAATATTTCTTCTCTTAATGGTTGTTTCAGATAGAAGAAAGCAGGTGGTCTCTTGTATCTATTAGCTAATTTTAAAAATTGTTGAAATGTAAGATATTCATCTCCTCTTTCTACCTTTTCTAATTTTCTCGAAGATAAATAAGATTTTGCAGCTTGCTCAATCGTATAACCACATTGTATTCTTGCGAATTTTAATATTTCGGGATTAATATATGCACTATTAGCCATAAAAAGTCATTAATTTATGATTTTTTGGATTATTAATATTAATTAATTATTTTTTAATATTGTCAATAAAATATTTATTTCTTTATGTTAAAAATCCCTATTAAAATTAAATTTCTTATTGTTTCCTTAAGGAATTTATGGTTATAAAAAAGAATTATGAAATTCTTTGGGTGATGGTCATTTTTATTCGACTATTTATCTAAGGGAGATTCAAAAATTTTAGTAGATATTGTTAAACAGGGAAATAACATAATATCTATATTCAATGATGGTAATAAATATGGTGTTGATGAAGAAATTGAATAACAAGAATTTTTTCTCAATTGAATGGATTCCAATTATATTTTCATATTTTTTGTACGATAGTTCAGAAACATTAAATTTTGCAATACAGCAAGAACAAGAAGAAAATTGAAAAAAACATTACTTTTATTTATTAATTCATAACTGTATAACCAACAAATCCAGCGATTAAGATTAATATTCCTCCGGGTAAGCTACTAAATATAATAATTATTATACCTAATCCCAAATATAATAACCAATTCATGGGTACAGGATTACCCGGTCTGGTAACACTAAGTAAAATAATCATAGCTAAAATAATTGAAATTACAATTATCATCGCTTTAGAAGTATCAAAATGACTCGTGTTAAAACCTAATAGCGTTTCAATTAGTGTAATTACGCCACCTATCCCTGCTAACAACCTCATTAAATCGTGTTCTCTCATTTCATCACTTCTTAATTATTTGCTTGTAGAAAATGTGTTAAGAGTCTTTTTAGATTAAAGGTGTTATTTTTGCTATTTAAACCCAATTGGAATAAGATTAAAATTTTTATTTGCTATTTTGGTTGATGATTCTTTTTATTTTAACAGAGGAAAAGCTCAAAACCAGAACAATTGCAAAATCAAATAAATACCTATCCCGATTGCGTAGATAGGGATGAAATACCTCCAAATTTTATTTGGTAACACCCTTGTTAAATAAGGAGCCAATATTGAAGCAATAAACCCTCCAGTAAAGATTGAGGGCAAGAGAATTAAATCTACTTCTACCCCTATCGCACTTATAAATATAAAAGTAAGTATGCCTACAAATGACACGATCGACTCAGCAAGAGAAACTATTGCGGTAGCACTTTTCTCATACACACCTGAAATTAACTGCCCCATCATGATAACAGGTCCATAACCTCCACCACATATCCCCTTATTAAAACCAGCAATTGCAGAAAATAGAATGATCGATTTGACATTTCTTTTCTTTTCAAAATGGGTTTTTATAAAAATACGGAAAATTCCTAAAATGCCCATGAATAAGACCAATATCGCAACATACATTTTGATTAGAAAATCTGGAAACCTTATGGCATAATAACCAAGAAAAATGGAACTCATGATTGCTAAACATCCGAAAGAGGCTATTAAAATAGATAACTTAGTAGCATCATTAATGGGATGGAAAGAAAAATGTACGTTTTGAAACTCATGATCAAAAAAAGCATCAATCGCGCCTGTTAATGCTTCTGAAATAAGAAGTGTTGGAACAATTTGCAGGGGACTGTATCCTAAAAGCAATAATAATGGTGTTAAAGCAGTTCCAAATCCCATTCCTGCAATTGAATCCATCAATTCAAAAATAAATGCAATGATTATGATTAAAATGATCAATTCCATAGAATTCTACCTAGAGAACATTAAAAAAAAAGATCATTACAACGAAATAAAAAAAGAATGCCCCAAAGATCTTATTTATCGATCTTTTACCTATTTTTGCCCTGTCTTTCAAGGGCATATCATCTAAAAGCCTTGCTTCTTCACCAATTTTCCATGATCGTTCCATTTTTTTTCACAGAGATTTTAATTAGGAGCAATTATATATAATTATATAACGTTGAATATAATTAAACCAAAGAAATTTATAAATATTTCCACAAATTATTAACTAAATTAAAAAATTACCATGAGGTTCTTTTTAACCCTCTGTCACATCAAACTAGTTAATATTTTTCAACAAAATACCGTAAAAAATTATCTTACGAACCTTTTTGAAGAGTATAAATCTGAGTTCATAAATACTTTTAAAATCAGCTCTCAGGAATTTATTATCTACCTTGAACG
>Ga0315536_1000150_pt1 | contig 32505 bp, 24 predicted proteins | sample SalMarSW160230MG_FD_203093 | JGI IMG/M metagenome (GOLD analysis project Ga0315536, IMG submission 203093) | Salt marsh sediment microbial communities from the Plum Island Ecosystem LTER, Massachusetts, United States - Salt Marsh Sediment SW1602-30 ...
GGAGCGAGCCGACGGCCGCGATACCCCAGGCGATCCAGGCGAGCGCCGCCAGGACCGGCTCGCCGGCCAGCCATGCCATGGCGCCGACAATGCCGGCGGCAACGGCTCGTCGCCTGACAGCCGGCAGCCTGTCGGGGAGGCGGACCGCCGTCGCGATCAGCCACGGCGCCCAGGCGAAGGTCGCGAACGCGTTCGTGAACGCGAGCTGGGAGAACGCGAGGCCGCCTCCGGCGAGGACCGCGGCGCCAGCCAGCGCGCTGCCGCGGCTCCTTCCCTGGCGGCGCAGCAGGACCCATCCACCGGTGGCGAGCAGGAGCTGATGAAAGAGGTAGAAGAGGGCCAGGGCAGGGGCCGGCGGCAGCAGCAGGTAGACGAGGTTCAGGGGGTAGAGTGGCATCGCGTTGGGGTCGGCGAGGAACGGGCTGCCGGCGACAATCAGCGGGTCCGTCTCCGGCAGCTGGCCGTGCAGCAGAGCGTCGCGCCACAGTAGCCGCCAGCCGAGATGGTGGGAGAGATTGTCGCGGAAACTGAGAAGGCTGTGGCCGAGAAGACCCGGTAGGTAGAGCGCGGCAAGGGCCAGAACCGCGAGACCGATGACCAGGGTCACATCAAGCCGGCGTGGGTCGAGACGAGGCCGTCGCATCGGGTGGATCGAGGATAGCACCGGCGTTGGCTGGCCTTCGACGGCTGATGGAGCTCAGACTGCCCGTACCGGAAAGCTCGAGGAGAACGAGGGGCTGGACGCCAATAGAGGTTCCGACGATCGAGGCCATCGTCTCGGTCCTGCGCCGGGGCGCGGGCAGGCGGCCGTCGATCCCGTGGCCCGAGGGGCAGGCACCGAGCTCACGGTATACGGTGACGCTGAACGAGACTTCGGAGAGGCTCGAGTGACGCAAGACGTCACTCAGACCCCCTGTGGACCCGGGGAAACCACTGGTATGCATCTTGCAATGTGATTATGGAGGATTGAAAGGAGGCAAGAATGAGGAGAGAACGAGGATTCACGTTGATCGAGCTGCTGATCGTGGTGGCGATTATCGGTATCATCGCCGCGATCGCGATCCCCAACCTGCTGAACGCCCTCAACCGTGGTCGCCAGAAGCGGACGATGGCGGACATGCGGAGCATCGGCACGGCTGTCGAGTCCTACCAGGTCGACTTCAACTTCTACCCGAAGATCGCCGGTGGCGATGTCACGACCATCATGCCTTACATCACCCCGACCTACATCAAGACGCTGCCGTTCAACGACGGCTGGACCACCATGATGCACTGGCAGGGGGATGCGACGACTGGTCTCGACTACACGATCCAGTCCTACGGCAAGGACCACACGGCCGAGAGCCCAACCATCGCATCCGGTGGCAACAAGACCACCGACTTCAACAAGGACATCATCTTCAGCGATGGTCAGTTCGTGCAGTGGCCCGAGGGTCTGCAAACCAACTGAGCTGCTGCCAACCGTTGTGATTTCTGGGGCGCACGGGCGCCCCTTTTCTTCTATCTCGAGTCGCCGTCGGGAGCGGTCGCTTTGCTATGCTCGAGCGGTGCTCGGTGCTGCTCTCCTCGTTCTGTCTGCCGTTGTCGCGGCGTGGTTTCCACCAGAGACCGTGCCGTGGGCAGGCGTGGTTCTGGCGGTCGTCGCCCTGACCCTGGTTCCGGACGCCTGGGGGCGCACGTCGCGGGCCGGCCTGGTCCGTGTGGCGGCGTTCACCGTGCCGTTGGCCGTGTGGATCTCGCTCGGTCTGCTCACCGGCTTAGGCCGTGCCCAGGGACTGGGCGAGGCGGCCCTGGCCGTGGGAGTGGCAGGCTTCATCTGGCTGGCATCGCGGCGGTGCCCCGGAGAGCGCCAGGTCGCGGTCGTCGTGGGGGGGATCGCGCTGCTCGCGGTGTGGGCCGTGTGGCAGGTCGGGCACGGCTTCGAGGTGGACCTCGGTGCGGTAGGCCTGCTGCCGGAAGCGATTCGGGCCACCGCCCGCCAGCGGCTGCTGCTCGGCCGAGCGTTCGCCTCGCAAACGCAGCCGGGGCACCTCGCGGTCCTGCTCGCGACAGTTGTGCCGATCGCGCTCTCGCGCCTCGTGAAGGGGCATCGCCGGTGGCCGTGGGCCGGGGCCCTGCTGCTGTGCTGGATCGGCATCGCGCTGACCCGCTCGCTGCTCGGAGCGGGCCTGGCGGCCGCAGGGGCGGTTGCCGTCGGAGCCCGCCTGCGGCGGCGGGAGGCGTGGCTGGCGGCCGCTGGGATGGTGGTCGTCCTGGTGACTCTGGTGGCGCTGAGAGGCGACCTCATCGGTCGTCTGGAACCAGTGCGCCTGCGACTCGAGAACTGGCACAGCGCACTGTGGGTGTGGCGCACCGCGCCGGTCACCGGCGTCGGCCTCGGGGGTTTTGGCCAGGCCGCCCTGGCGGCGCCGTTCGCCACCGCCAACCACCCGCAACATGCGCACGCGTTGCCGCTCGAGTGGGCGGCGGAGCTCGGTGGGCCGGGCATCCTCCTCGCCGGAGCGTTCTATCTTTGGCTGTTCAGGCTGGCCCGAGACACGTTCCGCCTCGACCCCGGCCTGGCGACTGCCACGCTGATGGTGCCGATTCACGGCCTGCTCGACTTTTCGATCTACATGTGGGGGGTCGCGATCCCGTGGGCGATCCTTGCCGGATGGGCATGGGGGCTGCGCCGTCATGCCGAGGGTGAGAGAGTGGTGTGCCCACAGTGGCTGCGCCCGCTGGCGGTGGCGGCGGCGGGGTTGGCCGTGGCCGTAGCCGTGCTCAACCTGACCGGCGCCACCCTCGAGCGTGCCGCCGCCGGCGCGCCGCCGCCCGACGCGCTCAGGTTCGCTTCGCAGGCGCGCCGTTTGGCGCCCTGGCGTTTCCAGGCCGTGCGTACGCTCGCCGATCTTGCCGCCTCGGGAGGGCCGGATTCCGTTGCGGCGGCGGCAGAGCTGGACCGCGCCCGTTGGTGGAAGAGGAGGTCACCCGCCCTCGAGCTCGCACGGGCCGTCGCCGCTGCCGGTGCTGGAGACGTCCCCGGCGAGGCCCGCGCGGCATGGGCGGCGTCATGGTACGCGCCCCGGGGCTCCGGGCTGCGGCAAGCGGCACGCGGGTTGCTCAAAGGGGTTGGGGCGCCCCGGTGAGCCTGCGGTCAGCCGAGTTTGCGGCGACGGCGGGCATGGCCGGTGCGGTGGCGGTTATGGGGGTGCTCGGCGGCGCTTTCTACCCGCTGCCGAGAATCGCCGTCGGAGCGGCAATGGCCGTGTTGCTCGGCCTTGCATGGCTTGTGCGAACGCCGCGGTTGGACCGCCTCGAGGCGGTGCTGCTGGTCTGCGTCGGTTGGGGGGTGGTGGCGGCGGCGATCTCCCATGCGGCGCCCCTGGCTGCCAAGGAGACCCTCACCGGCTGGCTGGTGGCGTGGATGCTCTTCGCGTGGGCACGGCGCAGCCCGCAGAACGAGAGGAGTGCGGGGCAGGCGCTTCTCATTGGGGGCGCGGTCGTGATTGCAGCGGGAGTGGCTGCCGAAGCCGCCGGACTCGGCTCGGTCCGCGCCGGCGGCCTGTTCGAGAACCCGAACTCGGCGGCTGCGATTCTGGCGCCGATGGTCCCCGCGACCCTGGGCGCAAGACCGACCACCGTGCGACGCCTGCTTGCCTGTGCTCTCGTCATCGCCGTTATTCTCACCGCCTCGCGGGCCGCGCTGCTGGCGTTGGTTGTGGCTGCCGTGGTGGCCCTGTCGAAGCGCTGGCAGCGCTGGGGCGCAGGGGTCGCCGGCCTTCTGGGACTCGGCGGGCTGGTGTGGTGGAGGCTGGCGCTGCATGCGGACTCCCTGGCCTGGTTCAGGCTCCGTATCTGGAGTGCGGTGACCCGTCTGCTGGTCTCGTCGCCGATCGTCGGCGTGGGCCCCGGGGGGCTCGCCGATGCCGCCGGGTCGGTTCGTGTGCCGACAGAATCATGGTGCGCGATCCATGCCTACCGGATCGCGTACGCGGAGTCGAGCCCCCTCGGCTGGGCGGTGCAGACCGGCGCCGTCGGCCTTCTCCTCGCTGTGGCCGGCGCCTGGTTGTGGTGGAGAGCGGCCGGGGCCCATGGGACATTCCGGGTCGCATCGCAGCGCGCCACGTTCGCCGCCATGGCCGTGATCTTCCTCTTTCACGACCTGCTCCAGGTCGAAGTCGTTCTCTGGTGGTGGGCCCTCTTGCTTGCCGCCACGGTGTCAGTTGGCAAGGGGGCTCGACCCAGGGCAACCTTCTGGTGGAGGTCCGAGCGGCTGCTCGCAGCCGCCGTCGTGTCCTGCGTCGTGCTCTGGGGGATCGTGCAGCCGGCGCTCGCACGCACCGCGCGAGCCGACGGCGCAGATCCGCATGCCACCGATCGCGCTCTCGCCATCGAGCCGTGGCTCGACGAGGCGGCTCTCGCCCGCACGGAGTACCTGCTGCGGCAGCCGCGGTGGGACTGGGATGCCGCCGGCGAGGCCCAGGACCGTGCGCAGGCCGCGCTTGCCGTCCACAGCGGTTCGGCAGCCTGCTGGGCGGCGGTGGCTCGTGTCAACGCGCGCATCGTGGCCGACCTCGGCACCTGGCCCGGCGCGGTCGTCCGGGCACGTGCGGCCTTTGCGCGCGCCTGTGCGCTGGAGCCGAATCTGCCCTGGTACTGGCTCGATTGGGCGCGTTTCGAGAGGGCTCTGGGCCGCGCCGGGCGGGCCCGCGAGCTCATCAGCCGCGCCACCGATGCGGAGCCGAACTGCGTCTCGGCGTGGCTGCTGCTGGCCAGGATCGAGCTCGACGGTGGCCGCATCGACGCTGCGCGAGCCGCAGTCGCTCGCGCCAACACGGCGCGCCGCTGCGGGCGTGGGCGGTTGCTGTCGGCGTACGAGCGCCTGCTGCTGGACGCCCCTGCCTGGCAATGGCGGTCGCTGAAGGCGGCGCTCGGATGAAGCGTCTCGGTCTGTGGTGGGTTCCACTGCTGCTGATCGTGGCGCCGCTCTTCTCGCGGGCGCCTCTGGTGCGCGACCTCGAGGACTTCTTCTTGCCGATGAGGATCTCGACGGCGAGCCGCCTGGCCTCGGGCCACATCCCCTGGCTCAACCAGGCCGACGGGTGTGGTGAGGCATGGTTCGCGAACCCGGAGACGGGGGTGCTCTACCCGCCGCACCTGGCCTACCTGATCACGGGTCCGAGGTGGGGCGTGAGCTTCGAGGTGGGCTTTCACCTGGCCCTGCTTGCACTGGGTGTCGGCCTGCTCGCGCTCCGGCTCGGGGCGGGATGGCGAGGTCGATGGGTTGCCGAGACGGCCGCCTGGGCCGGCGGCCCGGTCCTGGCAACGGTCGGCGTCGTCAACAACCTCGACACCCTGGCATGGCTGCCATGGGTCGTGTTGGCGGCACGGCGTGACGACCGCTGGACGGTGCCGGCCACCGCGGCAGCGGTGGCGATGGCCTGGCTGGCGGGCGAGCCGCAGCTGTGGCTGATCGGTTGTTGTCTGGCGGTTTCGGTGGCTGCCAGGCGCCGGAGGGCCGTGGCCGGAGTGGTGCTGGGCAGCCTCCTGGTGGCGGTGCAGATGGTCCCGTTCGTAGTCTGGATCTCAGAAGGAGATCGAGGGGGTGGCGCGGCCTCGGTGTACCTCTCAGGCGGCGTGTCCCTGGCCGGCTGGCTGCGACTCCTGATACCCGGAGTCCCACCGTCCGGTACCGGCTACCCCTACGTGACAAGCCTCTTCCTCGGGGCGGCGGTCGTGCTCTGCATCGTCCTCGGGCTCAGCAGGCACCGCGCGATGCTGCTTCCGATTCTCGGGCTCGCTGTCCTCGCGACCTTGCCGGAGATCGGCTTGGGGGGGGCGTACCTCTGGCTGACACGCGAGCTCGTGCGCTTCCCCTCCCGTTTCGCGGTCCCTGCCGTGGTCTGCGCCCTGCCGTTTGCCGGACCTGGCGCGGAGGCGTGGCTCTCCGGTAGAGGGAGCGTGACCGGCCTGGTGCTCGGCTTGATGACGATGCCTCTGCTCGCGTTGACCGACAACCCGCTGCTGGCGGCGATCACGGCTGCTGCGGCGCTGGTCCTGTGCCTGGCCGCGGTGCAGCCTTCCCGCCGGTGGCTTCGGACCGCCGCGCTGGCGGCGGGTCTCGCTGTCTGTGTCGTCGCCGGCTGGTCGCTGCTCGGCCTGAAGGCGCCCAACCGTTCCCCCTTGCCCTGGCCTGAAGCGGTGGGTGGACGACGTCTCTACGTACCATCGCCCCACCTTGCCAGCCGTGCGCTGGCCTCCTCGCTCGTCCGAGAGCGCAGGCTGTGGCCGATCGGCTACCTCAATCTCGAGGACGGCCTGAGCCTTGCCCGAACCTACGCCCCGGTGTCGAACGCGGCCCTCGAGCGTCACGTGGCGGGCGCCGACCGGGGACCGAGCGGTCGCTGGTGGCTCGACACCCTGGCCGCTCCCTGGGTGCTGTTGCCGGCGCCGGCGGGCCTTTCCAGTCTGCAGCCGGTTCGTAGCCAGGGCGGCCTTTGGCTCCACTACAACCGTGCGGCGTGGCCCATCGCGGCCGTGGCGAAGGCTCCGGCGGTGGTCGGTCGGTCGTGGCAGCCGGCGGGCGGGCTGACGACCCTGGCACTGCGAGAAAGCAGCCTGGAGGTCTACGTCCAGGCCGAGCAGCCGGCCTGGTTGGTCCTGTCGGTGGCGCCGGTGAAAGGCTGGGAGTGGCGTCTCGACGGTCACCCTGCCGAGCTGCAGCAGGGTCCTGGGATTCTCCAACAAATCAGGTGTCCGGCCGGGTTCCATCGATTGGATGGTGCTTACCGGCCACCGGGTATCATCTCGGCGGCTGCATGCAGCGTGCTCGCCCTCCTTGTCCTGCTCGGTCTCGCGGCCACGGCCGCGTCGGATCGAAACGGCGAGGAGCGGCGGAGTCTGAAACCGGAGGCGTGATATGGCGTGGGTGATCGTGGTGCTCTTCTTCCTGTCCGGCGTCTCCTCGTTGATCGGCGAGGTCGTCTGGATGAGGATGCTCGGCCTGGTGCTCGGCAATACCGTGTGGGCGGCGTCGGCGGTAGTGGCGGTGTGGATGGGAGGAATGGCCGGCGGCGCGCACCTGGGTGGGCGCCTGGCGCCGCGCACCCGCCGGCAGCTGCGCTGGTACGGTCTCGCCGAGGCGGCCATTGGCGCCTTCTTCGCCCTTTCGACCACCCTGCTGCCCTTGCTTCTGAAGGCCGGCGCCCACCTCGGGCCCGACCTGGGGCGGCACCTGGCTGTCGGGGTCGCGGCTCGGTTCGCGCTCGCCGGCCTTGTCTTGGGCTTGCCGACGGTCCTGATGGGGCTGACGCTGCCGTTGCTGGTCGAGCGGCTGCGCGGTAGCGGCCTCGCCGCCAGCGTCGGCACCCTGTACGGAATCAACACCCTCGGTGCCGTGGCGGGCGTCCTCACCGCAGCGTACGTTCTGATGCCGCGAATGGGCGAGTCGGGTTCGTTGTCGACCGCGGCCCTCATCTGTGCTTTGGTAGCCGCCTCGGCGGTGGCGATCGAGGCGCACGTACCGGCTGCCGAACCCCTACAGCGCAGCACACCTCCAGGGGGTGAGTCGCGGCAACGGACATACCTGGTCCTGGTAGGGGCGCTGGGCTTCTGCGCGTTGGCGGCGGAGCTGGTGTGGGTGCGGATTCTGGTCCTGCACGTGGGCTCCCACGTCTACGCTTTCGCAGTGCTCCTGGCGGTGTACCTGCTCGGCATCGCCGTCGGCAGCTTCGTGGTGCGTGCACTGGCCGCGCGCATTACGGATCCGAGAGGCGTGCTCGCCGCGGTTCAGGTGGGGGCTGCGGTGTGTCTCGTCGCCCAGCTCGTCGCGCTCGGTCACAGCGGCGAGCTGATGGCCTGGATGGCCAGGGTGGCGCATCCCTCCGCGACCTTTGGCGCATACCAGATGGTGGTCTTCACCTTCGTGCTGCTGTTGTTCCTTCCCGTGACCGTGCTGTTCGGCGCCTCGTTTCCGCTTGCCGTGGCTGCAGATCCCGCGCGACGGGCGGCCGGCGAGCACGTGGGGGTGGTCGCAGCCGCAGATACTGTCGGCGGCATCATCGGTGCGGTTGTGGCTCCGTTCGTGCTCGTGCCGCTGATCGGGAGCCAGTGGGTGCTGCTGCTGCTGGCCGCCGTTCAGCTGACGATTGCCGTCGCCCTCAATAGCCGCTGGCGTCGTCGTCTGGTGTGGTGGGGTGTCGCAGCCGCGATCGTCATTGTCGGGGTGGCGGTGCCGGCGGACTGGGTGATCCGCCGCGCCGGCGCCGGAGACAAGGCCCAGCTGGTCAAGGTCAAGGAGAGCCTCGCTTCGACCGTTCTCGTCAAGCGCTACTCGAGCCCCGGGGGCTCGTGGCTGTCGCTCGAGCTCAACGGCGTCAATGTCGCCGGTAGCTCCCCGGTGCTCCTGGTCGTGCAGCAGCTGCAGGGCCTACTACCCCTGCTCCAGGTGCAGGCGCCGCAGACCGTCTTGCACGTCGGCTTCGGCTCCGGTGGCACCTGCTGGGCGGTATCGTGCCAACCGGTGAAGAGGATCGACGTCGTCGAGATCTCGCCCGAGGTGCTCGCCGCTGCCGATCGCTACTTCGCGAACATCAACCACCACGTGCTGGCCGACCCACGCGTGCACGTCATCATCAACGACGGCCGCAACTATCTCATGGCAACCGATGCCAAGTACGACGCCATCCTGTCCGACTCGATCCACCCCGTATACGCAGGCAACGGCAGCCTTTACACGCTTGAGTACTTCCGTCTTTGCCGGCGCCATCTCAACCCGGGAGGCGTGGCTTCGATGTGGCTGCCGCTCTACTCCCTGGACAACGACAGCTTCCTGCGCATCCTGTCGGCCTTTCACCAGGTCTTTCCTCACACCGTGATCTGGCACGACGTGACCACCGCCAACGAGTTCACTGTGGTGACCGGCCAAGTGGAGCGGGGCCCGGTGCGGATACGTTGGTCGGCGCTGTCGGATCCTCGTTTGCAGGAGTCGCTGCGGATTGCCGGAATCAAGGGGCCGGCCGACCTCGCCATGGACCTCCTGATCGGACCGCGTGGCGTTCCATTCCTGGTCGGCGAGGTGCCGCCGCACATCGATGACCTGCCATTCGTGGAGTACACGGCAGGAAGGCTCATCTCTCGCGATCAAAGCTGGAGCGACAACCTCAGCCTACTGGTCGCCCTGCGATCGAGATCGCAGCCGTTTGCGAACCTCCCGGTTCCCTGGAGTGAGGTGGTCGCGGGGCGTGACCCGCGGTTGCATGATCAGATGCGCCTGGCCCGTCGACGGGCAACGGCCTGGCGGTAGATCTCGGCGAGGCGTGCCGCAGCCTCATGCCAGCCGTGATGAGAGGCGAGCTGCTGCCCGCGCTTGGCGAGGCGCTGCCTGAGGGTGTCATCGGCCAGGAGTCGGCGTACGGCGTCCGTCCAGGCAATCGGCGGGGCGTGCGCCGGGACATAGAGGGCGGCGTCGGCGCCGACCTCGGGAAGCGCCCCGCGCGGCGTGATCACGGGCACCGCTCCGGCGGCCATCCCCTCGAGGGCCGGGAGGCCGTAGCCCTCCCAGAGGGACGGCAGCAGCACGGCAATCGCTCCACGGTAGAGCTTTGCCAGGCGTTCGGGACCGACAATGCCGACCGCAGTGAGCCGCTCAGGGATGACCTGCGCCGCCGCGCGCACCGCCGGCGTGTCGGCGGCAGCGCCGGCCATGACCAGCGGCGGCAGGCCGTCCGCCTCGGGACCGGACCACGCCTGGAGGAGGATCTCGACGCGCTTGTGCGGATCGGACCCGCCGACGAACAGGACATGGCGGCGTTCATGCTGCTCACTGCCGTCCGGAGCCTGGAGGTCGACGCCGAGCGGCGCGATCCGCACCCGGTCCGGACTGATCCCGAGGGCATGCACGGCATCCCGCGCGGTGACCCGAGAGATCGCATGTACCAGCGTCGCACGCCGATGGGTGCCGAGGCGCTGCAGCGCGCGGTGGCGTATCCGGTCGGACGGAATCGCCCGTGGGAACCGTAGCGGGGTGACGTCATAGAGGGTGCTGACCACGGCGATGGGCACGCCCGGCGGTACGCCCCAGGCGGGCAGGTGGAGGATGTCCACCGGATGGCGCCGTAGCAGCCACCGCCACACCGGCCCGTCCCACAGGAACGCTCCCCGCCGCGGCTGTGGGAGGTGGACGACCGCGGCGGCATCCCGGTACCATCGCTCAGGAGGATTGGTGCCGTGAGGGACGAACAGCGTCAGATCGAGGTCAGACCGGTCGAGAAGAGCGTTCGCGAGCTCGCCGGTGACACGCCCGATCCCACGGTGAGGGTCGAGGGCCGCGGCGCGGGCGTCGAATCCGAGAAGCAGTGGCATCGTGTCTGAGGATACCTTGGAGTGGTCGCTCGTCGTTCCGACTCTGCGTGGCTTCGAGGGCCCTCTGCATGCCACGCTTGCCGCAATGTCGGCCGCGGCCGGCAACGTGGGCGGTGAGCTCATTGTCGTGCATGACGCTGCGGAACCAGGTCCTGACGTGTCCGGTCTCGGCATTCGCGTCCGCGAGACGGTGACCGGAGGGGGGCGAGGTTACGGCGCGGCCTGTAACGCTGGGCTCCGGGTCTGCAGGGGCCGGAAAGTCGCGTTTTTGAACGACGATGTCATGGTGGAGGGTGATCTGCTGCAGAGGCTGGAGACGGGTTGGGATCTCGACTCGGAAGCCGGAGCCGTGGTCCCCGACGTCTGGAATGAGCATCTCGGAAGGAGCGAGTCGGGATGCAGGCTGACGTCCCGCTGTGGCCTGCTCGACGCGGTTCAGGAGCCGCTGGAGGGCTGCCAGCAGCTCGACTACCCGTGCGGAGCCGCGGTTGCAGCCGATGCAGAGATCCTGCGGTCTCTTGGGGGATGGGAGGAAATGTACGCTCCGGGCTACTGGGAGGACGTCGATCTGGGCCTCACCGTGCGCAGGGGAGGGCGGAGGATCGTGGCCGTTCGGGGGGCCCGCGTTCGGCACCTCCACGGACAGACGATGGGGACAATCGCGGCATCTCGCAGGCGGGTCTGGTACGAAAGAAACAGAGTCCTTTGCTCCGCCAAACATCTCGACCGCGGGCACCTGCCGGTCTTTCTCGGTTTCCTGGCCGCCCGGCTCGTGCTGGCACTGCTCAAGGATCCGGCCCGGGTGTGGGGGACTTTGAGGGCGATACCTCGTCTCGGTGTTGCGAGAAGGAAGGGGCGGATCCTCTCCCGGGCCGTGAGGACAGCTATGCCCGGACCGGTGCCTAACACGGTCCCTTCTCCTCCTTCCCGTGAGCCGGGCCGGGGCCAGCGATGAACCTTCTCCAAACGACCCCCCCGCCAGTCAACAGGCTGGTTGGAGCGCCCTGCTTGCTACACTTCAGGGGTGGGAGTCGAAGAACCCGGTCCCCGAGACCCAGTGCAACCGGCGGGGGGTCCGCCAGCCGTCTCGGTTGTGATCGCCACCCGTGACCGCTGCTCCTTGCTGGGGGCCGCGGCGCGGAACGTCTTGACCCAAACCCTGCACGAACTCGAGCTGATCATCATCGACGACGGCTCCAGCGACGCAACGCTCGAGCTCTGCCGCCAGCTCGGCGAGGGAGATCCGAGGGTTCGCAGCCGGAGCCGGGAGCGCGCAGGGACCGCAGCTGCACGGAATGCAGGCCTGGCGGAGGCGCGAGCTCCGTGGGTCGCCTTCCTGGACGATGATGACCTGTGGGTCCCCGAGGCCCTCGAGGAGCTGCTGCGGTTCGCCTCCGACACCCGGGCGGACGCAGTGGCGTGCCACGGCCTGAGGTTCTGCTCCAGCTCGCCAGAGCTTACCGCCGTGCAGGTACTTGCCGACCGGGTTGGCCTCCAGGTCCAGAGCTGGCCGCCCGATCCGCCGCGGGGCAGGATCCTCCTTGGCCACCTGCTTCTGAGCGAGCAGGCAGTGGTGCACGCCGGGTTGTTTTCGACCGCCCTCCTGCAGCGGGTAGGTGGCTTCGATGAGAGGTGCGCGGCCGAGGACTACGAGCTGTGGCTGAGGTTGAGTGCGATCGCTCCGATCCCGGTTCTCCCGCGTCCCCTCGCACTCTACCGCTGGCATGGCGCACAGAAGACATCGGCTCTCGGGCGCCACGCCCGGGAGACCAGGCAGGCGCTAGAGCGGTTTCTGGAGGAGCACCCTGAAGGCTGGGGAGAGGCCGGGCGGGTACCGCTGCGACGCCGGCTCTCCGTTCTGGCACGGGAGGAGGCGTACGCGTCGCTGCGCGAGCTGGAAGGACCTGCCGCTAGATGTGCGGCCGGCCTCGGCCTGAACTACTGGCCGTTCGATCTCAGGATCTGGTTGTACTGGGTCTTCGCCTACCTTCCGAAGTGGTATGCAGTACTGCAGCGGCTCAAGAGCTCCCAGTCGTGAGGGGGTAGCCGAGCCGAATCACCGGATCCCGGGACGCCAGAGGCGGGCGAGCAGGGCCAGACCGCCATTGGCCAATGACCTCTTCCACGATCGAGTGGCCTGACGGATCCTCCTACGGCAGCGCTGGCTGACGGCTCGTGGGCTCGCCGCCGTCCCCACTGCGGCCAAGGCTCTCTGTTCTGTTTGCTTCGGGGTCGGGATCTCCTCCGGCCTCCGGGGCGGTTGTGGGAGTTTCGAAGACCTGAACCAGTCCCTGACGCTGTCACACATCGGAGCGTCGGGTCTGAGCTTGACAAGGAAGGCCGGGCTGTACGCCCGTCGCGATTGGAGCAGCCGGCCCTGAATGCTCGGTTCTGCCAGCGGCCGGAGCTCACCGGTTCCATACTGCGTGACGTATTTTGGATCCACGCCGTCGCAGGCCTCGATTGCGGGGCACCGCGAACAAGGCTCCACAAGGACCTTCGATTCACGCCTGGCGAAGATTCTGTGGCCGGAGGCAAGACGGTTACGCGTCAGCCACGGGAGCGTTCGCACCAGCTCGTACTCTGGATCGGTTCCGCCCTCAACCACGTCGACCAAAGTTGCGCTCAGCTCTGGGCTCCCTCCGAGGTGGCCGCCAAGGTTGAACCACTCGTAGGGATCGTACCGAACGCCGACCACGCCGACGATGTGCCGCTGTAGCTCTGGGAAGACACAGAGAGGCGCATATCTGATGTTGACAGCTACTCCGCTCGACTCAAGGATGAGGACTGCCTCCTTGAGGTAGGGGTAGGCGTCGGAGAAGCGCGGTTGTATCCCGAAGACGCGCTCCTCTTCGTTCCATGCGTAGTAGGCGTTCATGACAATGAAGTTGTGTAGATAGACGCGGTGCCGGATGATCTCCCGTGCGATGTCCGGGAGGTGCTCCAGGTTCCATTCGAAGACGGTGGAGTTGGTCGTGTAGTCGAAAGTGCCCAGCTCGTCGATGCGCTGCATCGCTCGACGGAGCTTGGCAAAGCTCTCGCCGGTGATCTTGGAAAACAGGTCCTCGTTGACGGCGTGGAGGGAGAATAAGAAGTTGGTGATGCCGGCGCCGAGCAGGTCGTCGAGCAGCGTCGCTCCCTTACACCACGGTAGCTTCCGGTCAAGCATCTGGCCCAGTGTTATGACTCGGGTCGCGAGCCCCAACTCCGTGGCTGCGTAGCGGATCATCTCGGTCAGCTGTGGGTGCAGCGTCGGCTCACCACCGGTGATGTCAACGTGGACCGCTCCGCCTCGGCGCAGCCGGCGGAGGATCTCCAGGCAATCGTCGAGCGAACGGAACGCAGCCCGCCGCATTCCCCGGAACTGCTCTGTGCTTCCGTCCAGGAAGCTGTAGTAGCAGAACCTGCAGGAGTGCGTACACTTGAGGCCCACATCGAGAACCGATCCCTTGGTGAGCGTCCCCGGCTGGTGGAGGTAGTAGGAGTTCTCCATGCTCCGTTCAGCATAGTATGCGGATGGGAGAAGGCAAAGCTCCTCGGTTCGCGGACGACCTCCATGGTATGACCCTGGCTGAAAGGTGTTCCCGGGTAAGTCTCGGGCCCAGGGCTGACCCATGCGGACCCGACAGAGCAGGTGCCAGCCCCACTTCCGCCGACTTGTCGTTCAGGGACCGGGCCGAATCACCAGGTCGGGATCAACTCCGTGGACAGCTCGACGGTGGCCTCTCGAGGCCTCGAGGAAGGCGGCCCCGAGGTCTCTGGGAGTGCGAGCTATCAGGAGTGCTCCACGCAGCCATCGCAGGCTGCGGCCGAGGTGACCGCGCCGCAGCGCCCGAGCACCGAATCGAATGGCCTCACCAGCACGGAAGCGAAGTCCGCTGGTGATGGCGTGCTGCTCTGAGGGCGCCGCGTTGCACAAGAGCTGGCGGAGCCACATGCCTTCTGCGGTGACTACGTCTAGCTCGAGGTTCTGGCACGCCACAAGCCCGGTGGCGCTGGACTCGCGGACGTGGTACCGCGCCAGCGGTTCCGGAATATAGGCAAACCGACGGGTGCGGGCGAGGCGTAGCCAGCATGCCCAGTCCTCGAACTGAAACGGAAGACCCTCGGGGAACGGTTGTGGAGGAAGGGTGTGCCTGCGAGCCGCTGTGGCCGACGTCACAATCACGTTGAAACGAGCGAGCTGTGAAAACAGGTCGAAAGTGGCGCCCGGAGCCCCCCTTCCGATGATCCTCGAACCCGCCGGAGCAACCTCGTGGGCTTGACCGTAGATCACGGCGGCGTCTGGATGTGCCTCTGCCGTCTTCAGGAATCTCTCGACGGCATGGGGGAGCCACTCATCGTCGGCGTCGAGGAAGCCGACAACCGAGCCCTTGGCGGCGTTCACGGCGTGGTTGCGGCTTGCGGCGACGCCGTGATTGAGGCCGTCGGGGTGAGTCAGCAGCCGGATCCTCGTGTCTCGCTCGCGCCAGGTGCGCACGATCTCCGCCGTGGCATCTCGCGAGCCGTCATCAACCACCAGTACCTCCACTTCCTCAACTGTCTGCGCCAGGGCACTTGCCAGTGCGGTTTCGATTGTCGAAGCGGCGTTGAAAGCCGGGATCACCACCGAGAGTGCCGGCGTGGTTCCCTGCCACCGGCTCATCGCTGCAGTTCCCTCATCGATGAGGGGCCTCAGGCAGGCTGGCCGCCCGCCAGGGCGCGGCGCCAAGACGCTTGCGCAGGAAGCCCACCCAGCCGAATGCGTAGCCGGCAACGACGGCCAGCGTTGCGCTGGGCAGGTAGAAGCACATCGAGGTCGCAGTCTGGCGGACTGCCTCTCCTGCGATAAGCGCTGGCAGTACGCAGGCGAAGAAGAAGGCGGGCAGGCTCGCCAAGACGTCCTTACCCGGTGCGCCGAAGATGCGGTAGGTAATGATCGGGAGCAGAATCCCGTCAACGACGGTGATCGCAGCGGCTTGGCTGGCAAGGACGCCAACCGTTCCCAGACTCTTGGCGAGAAGTAGGGTCAGTGTCAACGTGATAAAGGCAGACGCTGCTTGGAGCTTGAGTCGGATTGAGGGTCTACCGATACCGTAGAAGGTCTCGACCCCCAGGATTTGCAAGAGGTAGATCCAGATTGGGACGATGGCGAGGATGAGATACCGTGCGACCTCGCCTCCCAGCTCTTCTCCAATCCACAGGGTCAGAAAGACCCTTCCGCTGACGAGCAGGACCACCACGGGCGGTGTCGTCAGCCAGCCGAAGAGAAAGAAGCCACGGGTGATGTTGTCTCGGAGTTCGTCTGGTCGGGAGCCGGCAAGCCGGGCCGCTTCAGGGAGGTAGAACTGGGAGATTGAGATGACCCCTTGGCGGAGCATCTCTTGCAGCCGGAGGGCGAGGCCAACCACCGCGGCGGCAGCTGGTCCCAGGATCGCCAGGGCGAGGACGGTCGGGCCGGCGTATACGACCTGGTCGGTGGTGCCAGTAATGGCGCGGAGTCCGCCGTAGGCGAGGATCTCACGCGGAGGGTGACGTGGGCCCGAGACCACCCAGCGACGAGCAACGGTGCTGAAGGTTGCGAGAAAGAGCCCTGCGGCCAGGAAGGCCACCGTGGCCGCAACCTCCGGGACGCCCCAGGCGAACCGGGCGACGAGCAGGACGCAGCCGAGCCACGCCAGCTGTCGGGCGACCTGGAGGAGGTTGCGCGTGACCCATCGTCCTTCTGCCTGCAGTGCCCCGATTGGCCCCGCAGTGAGGGTTCCAAAGGCAACCGACACGCCGATAAAGAACAGCGCGCCCCGCAGCTCTCCCACGGGCGCATTCACTCGATGGAACAGGGTAGGACCAATGCCGACGAGCAGTGCGGTAACCAGCACCGTTAGCCCGGCGTAACGCAGGCTCCACCTGGAAACAGTCGCCATGATGGAGGCTCGGAGCTGAGTGTCGTGGTGCGCAGCAGCCAGGAACCTTGTGGTGGCTCCCCCGAGCCCGCCCTCCAGCAGCGACAGGAGGGCGGCCACGCTGGCCACCGATGCCCACCACCCGAAGCCCGACTGCCCTAGGGTTCGCACCAGCAACGGCGTGGCAAAGTAGGCCACCACCACATTTACGCTGAGAAGCAGCCAGCTGCTGCCGGCGGAGATCAGCCAACGTTTCCAGTTCATCTCACCAAAGACTACCGCAGTGTGATGATGAGCGCTCGGCCAGGTTGCGGGACGCCGACGAATCAGTATGCTCGTGGAGTGACTTGCTGCATGGCCATGGGGGATGCCTCCGCCTGGCTGAGGTGTCGGGTGTGTGCGGAGGGCGGGCGCGTGACCGAGGATGGCACGAGCCTGTCACAAGACATGGGCGAGCGGCCCGGGGACGCGTGCCTGGCGTTCATCCTCGCAGCAGAACCACACAGCGTGGTCCTAGCCGAGCTCCCTGCCATGCCTGCGAGGGTCTTCCAAGACCGGCGACAAGAAGTGAGGACGCGATGAGCTCCGTAGCTGTAGGAGCGGTCCCGTGGTGAGAGTCGGCGAGGGACGTGGCGCCACCTTGAGCGTAGCCGTTGACGTCAAGCCCGCAGGGCCCGGCTCGACCGGGGTGGGAAGGGTAATAGAAGGTGTAGTGGGCGGCCTTGACCGGATCGATTGCGGCGACCTTGATCTGCAGCTGCTGCGCCCTCGAACGGGAGCAAGGACGCTGCCCTGGGTGCAGCTGGGGCTGCCGCGTCGGGCGCGTGGGGCGGATGTGCTGTACTGCCCGTTCTACTACAGTCCGATCTGGTCGCCGTGTCCGGTGGTGGTGGCAATCTTTGATGTGCTCGCGCTCACCCACCCCAAGTGGTTCCCGGCTCGCGGCCGGCACCCGTTCGCCGAGCTGCTGCTGTGGTCGGCGAGGCACGCAGCCGCCGTTGTTACAGCCTCGGAGGCGGTGCTCGGCGAGATCGAGTCGGTGGCCGGGCCGTTGAGGGGAAGGGGCGTGGTGGTCCCTCTCGGCGTCGACGGCGAGCGCTTCCATCCCCGCACGGGGGAAGAAACGGCGGCCGTGCTGGAGCGCCTGGGGGTCGGGGGTCCGTACCTGCTGGCGACCGGCTCGCTGCACCCGCGGCGGGGCGTCGACACGGCGCTCGGCGCCTTCGAGGAGCTGCTGCAGCGTTGGCCCGAGCTGCGGTTGGTACTCGTGGGTAAACAGGAGCAGCGGTGGGGAGAGGTGCCCGGGCGGCTCGCCGGCCGGGTTGTGCTGACGGGGTATCTGCCGGAGGAGGATCTGCCGCCGCTGATGTCGGGGGCGGCGACGGTGCTCTCGCTCAGCCGCGGTGAGGGGTTCGACCTGCCGCTGCTGGAGGGGCTGGCGTGCGGCGCCCCGGCGGTGGCCTCAGACATCGCGGTCCACCGCGAGCACTTCACCTCGTGGGCCAGGCTCGTGCCGGTTGGAGATGCGGCGGCGGTGGCGGCGGCGGTCGAGGGCCTGCTGCAGCGGCCGCCCTCGGCGGAGGAGCGGGAGGCGCAGGCGCGCGAGGTGAGGAGCCGCTTTCGCTGGGAGGACAGCGCCCGCGCGCACCTCGAGGCGTGGCGGCGGGCGGCGGGCGGGGAGGAAAGCCGGTGAAAAGCGGCGCCGTCGTCGTTTCCTACGAGTCGCGACAGGACCTGCCGGACTGCCTGCAAGCGCTGCTCGGGCAGCGTCCGCGGCCGCAGGTGGTGGTCGTCGACAACGCCTCCGGCGACGGCTCTGCCGACCTCGTTCGCGAGCGGTTCGGCGCGACGGTGGCGCTGCTGGCACTTGACCGCAACACGGGTTTCGCGGGCGGCTGCAACCGGGGTCTGGCTGCGCTTGGACCGGATATCGGCGCGGTGGCGTTCATGAACCCGGACGTGCAGGTGGAGGACGGCTGCCTGGCCATCTGCGCCGAGGCACTGGCAGGCGATCCGGCGTTGGCCGGTGTCGCGCCGCGGCTGATGCGCCCCGGAGGAGAGATTGTAGACAGTGTCGGCCAGGTTCTGCGCCGCATCACGCTGGAGGTCCGCGACCGTGGCTACGGCCAGCAGCTGGGCCCGGAGCTGCTCGAGGAACGGCCGGTGCTCGCCGCCTGCGGCGCCCTTGCCGTTTACCGGCGCGACGCCCTTGCGGCGGTCTCATCCGGCGGCCAGCCGTGGGCGGAGGAGCTGTTCTGCTTCTGGGAGGACCTCGAGCTCGGCTGGCGGCTGAACAACCACGGCTGGACGGTCCAGACGGTGCCAGCGGCGGTGGCCGTACACGGGCGGGGCGCCGGTGCGAGCCGAGGGCGCGGGCCGTTGCGCTGGCGTCGTCCGGCCGAGCTCGAGGCGTGCGTGATCACCAACCGCTGGGTCACGCTGCTCCGGCACCTGCACCGGCTTGATCTGGCGCCGCGGGCCCCCGTACTCTTGGCCTGGGACCTCATGATGACGAAGCTCAGCGTTCTCCGTCGCCCCCGCCTGCTGCCGCTGCTGCGCCGGCGCTGGCCGCTGGTTGTCGCCGAGTGGCGGGCGCGGGGTACGCGGCCGCAGCGCCGGCTCGCGGAGCTGCCGTGCTGATCCGCTTGGCGCTGGGCTTCGCTCTCGCCTTCCTGCTCGCACTTTGGGGGGTGCCGCAGGCGCGGCGGGCGGCGCTGGCGTTTGGGGTGGTCGATGCGCCGGACGGCCACCTCAAGCAGCAGGGCGCTCCCGTGCCCTACCTCGGTGGGCTGGCCGTGTACGCCGCCTTCCTGCTTGCGCTCGGCATGGTGTTCGAGCTCGACCGCGTCGTTCTGGCCCTGCTGCTCTCCTCCAGCATTGTCGCCACCATCGGGTTGATAGACGACTTCGGGGTGCTGACCCCGCGAGCCAAGGTGCTCGGGCAACTGGTGGCGGTCTTCGTGCTGCTCAAGGCCGACATCTCCGTCCACCTGGTCGTGCTGCCGTGGTGGGCGCGACTGGTGCTGACGGTGCTGTGGCTGGTCGGGCTGTCGAACGCCTTCAATCTGGTTGACATCATGGACGGCCTGGCGGCCGGGCTCGGCGTCATAGCGGCCACCTTCCTGCTGGCCGTGGCGGCGATCAACGGCCGTTGGGTGGTGGCGGCGTTTACGGTCGTGCTGCTGGGCGCCCTGCTCGGTTTCCTGCGCTTCAACTTCCCGCCGGCGAAGATCTACCTCGGAGACTGTGGCAGCCTCTTTCTCGGCCTCACTCTCGGTGCGCTGGCGATGGTGATGGACTACACGAGGCACTCGCCGCTGGGCTGGCTCGCCCCGGCCTACATTCTCGCGTTGCCGCTCGTTGATACGGTCTACGTCACCGTTCTCAGGGTGCGGGCCGGACGCAAGATCTACCACGGCAGCCCCGACCACTTTCCGCTTCGCCTGCAGCGCCGGCTGGGCGGCTCGGCGCCGGCAACGGTGCTGGCAATCTATGCTGGCGCGGTGGTGCTTGGTGGGCTCGGGATGCTGGTCATGTACATCGACCCCCACGCTGCGCTGTGGCTGACGGGGGCGGTCGCAGCCGTCACGATCGCCGTCCTGGTGTGGCTCGCCCGGGTGCCGATGGGGGCAGCGTGAGGAGGGCGGTCGTTCTCGGCGGCGGCCTGACCGGGCTGGTTGCCGCCGAGCGCCTGGGCCGGCAGGGACTCGAGGTCGCTGTGCTGGAGCGACAGGCCGAGCCCGGCGGAGCGTGCCGGTCGCTGGTCGAAGGGCGGTTCGTGTTCGACCTGACCGGCCACCTCCTGCACATCGCGCGGCCGGAGACCGAGCGCTACCTCGACGATCTGGGAATCCTCGATGCGTTCGCGGTTCACAAGCGCCGGGCGGCGGTCGTCGTCGGCGGCAGAGCGACCCCCTACCCGATTCAGATCAACACCTTCGGCCTCTCCGACCAGGTTCGCCGCGACTGCCTGCTGGGCTTCATTCAAGCGTGGCGCCGCGGCGGCGGGTCGGCTCCGGCCGACTTCCGGGAGTGGGTTCTGGATCGCTTCGGCGACGGGCTCGCGCGTCACTTCTTCTTTCCCTACAACCGCAAGCTCTACCGGGCGGAGCCGGAGGAGCTCAGCCTCGACTGGGTGGGCAGGTACGTGCCCAAGCCAGACATCGAGGCGGTGGTCGACGGCGCGCTCGGCCTTCACCGTGACGCCGTCGGCTACAACGCGGTATTCCGCTACCCCCGCCAAGGAGGCATCCGGTTGCTTCCCGATGCGGTCGCCGCCCATGTGCCAGGGCTCTGCCTGGGCAAGACGGTGGCGGCTGTCGCTCCCGGCGAACGCTGGGTTGAGCTCGAGGACGGCGAGCGGATCGCCTACTCCGATCTCGTGTCGACCATCTCCCTGCCGGCTCTTCTCGATCTGATTGCTGGCAGTCTGCCGCCGGCGGTGGTGGCGGCGCGCCGCGCCCTGCGCTGGGTGCAGGTCGTGAACGTAGCCCTCGGCGTCCGCGGGCGAGCGCCGTCTGATGAGCACTGGCTGTACTTCGCAGACCCCGAGGTGCCCTTCTACCGCGTCGGCTTCCCGTCGAACCACGGCCGCCTCGCGCCCCGCGGCAGCCATACCGTATCTCTCGAGACAAGCCTCGAGCCCGGCGCCGGAGAGGTGACCGCGGCCGCCGAGGAGGCCGAAGCGGCGCTGGCGGCGGCCGGTCTCCTCGACCCCGAGATGGTGCGGGTGCGACGCGTCAGCGTCCTCGACCCGGCCTATGTGGTCTTCGATCACGCGCGCAAGGACGCGGTTGCCGTCATCCGACGCTACCTGTCGGAGATCGGAATCACGATCGCCGGCCGGTGGGCCGAGTGGAAGTACTCGGCGATGGAGGATGCCATCCTGGACGGCATGGCGACCGCGCGGAAGGTCGGGCGCAGGGTGGCCCGGTGAGCGAGCGCCCCACGGTGCTCCACGTCATCACCCGGCTCGAGCTGGGAGGAGCTCAGCGGAACACGCTCTACACGGTGGGCCACCTCGACCCCTCGCGGTTCCGGGCCGCGCTCGCCTGGGGGCCGGGTGATCGGCTGGACAGAGAGGCCGAGATGCTTGACGATGTCGTGCTGCGGCCGGTGCCGGAGCTCGTGCGCCCGATCCGTCCTCTGGCCGACGCCGCGGCCGTCAGGCGTCTGCGCGAGGTCATCAGGGAGCTGCGCCCGGCTATCGTCCACACCCACTCGTCGAAGGCGGGGATCCTCGGCCGGCTGGCTGCGCATCGGGAGAGGGTGCCGGTCGTGATCCACTCCGTTCACGGCTTCGGTTTCACGCCGTTGCAGCCTGCGGCCATGCGGGCGGTGCTGGTCGCTCTGGAGCGGCGTGCCGCGCGCTGGACCGATCATTTCATTGCCGTCTCCCGTGCCAACCTCGACCTTGGCGCCCGCCTCCGCGTCCTCGATCCGGCGCGGACCTCGGTCATCCGTTCGGGAATCCACCTTGACCGTTTTCGGGATCCGACGGGTGGCAGGCAACTACGCGATCATCTCGGAGTGCCGGACGGTGGGGCCCTGGTGACCCAGGTTGGCAATTTCAAGCCGCAGAAGGCGCCGCTGGACTTCATCAGGATGGCCGCGCGGGTTGCGGAGGAGGCGCCCGAGACACGCTTCCTGATGGTGGGAGACGGGCCGCTCAGGAGACGTTCGGAGGACCTTGCGCGACGGCTCGGCATCGCCGGCGTGGTCCATCTCTCGGGATGGCTCGATGACGTGCCAGCGGTGTGGGCGGCCACTGACGTGGCGGTCCTGACATCGCATCACGAGGGCCTTCCGCGGGTGGTGGTCGAGGCCCTCGCAGCCGGTGTTCCGGTGGTCGCGACGGCGGTCGATGGAATCGTCGAGGTCGTGCGCGACCATGAGAACGGCTATCTTGTCCCTCGCGGAGACGTTGCCGCGATGTCGCGGCGAGTGCTCGAGCTGGTGCGGGACCCGGTGCTGCGGCGGCGGCTGGCAGGAGCGCCGCGGCAGCTCGAAGACTTTGACATCGACGCCATGGTGCGTCGCCAGGAGGAGCTCTACCAGTGGTTGCTTGGACGCGCCCGCTGCTGATCGTCTACCTGTTCGCCGTCGGAGCCGCGGTGGGGAGCTTCCTCAACGTCCTGATCTACCGGCTGCCGCGCCGGCAGTCGATCGTCCGGCCGCGCTCGCACTGCCCGGCCTGTGGCGAGCTGATCCACTGGTACGACAACATGCCGTTGGTGTCGTGGTTGCTGCTCCGGGCGCGCTGTCGGCGCTGCAAGGCGCCGATCTCAGTGCGCTACCCGGCCGTCGAGGCGGCCGGCGGCCTGGTCGCGGTGCTGGCGTTCCTGCGCTTCGGTCTGACCACTGCCGGGCTCGAGGCGGTGCTGTTCGCGTGGCTCTCGATCGTGCTCGGTGTCATCGACCTCGAGCACCAGCTTCTTCCCGACGTCCTCACCTACCCGACCATCGTCCTCGGAGTGGCCGGCGCCTTGGCCGGCGGCCTGACCACGCCGTTGGAGTCGGTGCTCGGCGTCGTCGTCGGGGCGGGGCTGCCGGTTCTCGTGATCGTCCTCTACAAGGCCATACGCGGCATCGAGGGGATGGGCTGGGGAGACGTCAAGTACCTGGCGGCCATCGGCGCCGTTGTTGGGGTGCAGGGCTGCCTGTGGGTGCTCATCCTGGCCGCGATCCTGGGTGCGCTGGTCGGTGTTGGCCTGGTCGCGGCAGGGCGCGGCAGCGGTCGCACGCCACTTCCATTCGGAACCTTCCTCGCAATCGCGGCCCTGGTATGGCTCTACCTGCCGGCAGCCTGGCGGCTCTGGGTCGCGTTGTAAGCGGCCGTGACGGCCGCCTCGAGGGTCCTGTCCTGAGCGGCAAACACCGTCCGCAAGTCGAGCACGATGGTGTCGTTGTGAGCGGTGCCGATGACCGGCGGCGCGCCGGTGCGGAGGGCCGCCGCGAGGTCCGGTCCACCATTCACGGCCACCCCCCAGCCGGCGAGCGTGGCGCCCGGCGTGGTTCCGCCGCCGAGCGTCGACTCCGTCGTCACCGCCGTTGCCGGTACCCCGGTTCGTTGCAGAGCGCGCACCATCCGGCGTGAGCGCCGGCGGAGGGTGTCTGCCGTAACAGCAAGCAGGGCGTAGAGTGGGATCTCGTCGAGGCGCCCGGCGTGGTGTGCAGCGAGAACTCGGTCCATCCACACCAGAGTGGTCTTGTCGGGGCGCAGGGCGCGGAACAGCGGGTGGCGCGCGAGCTGGTCGACCCAGCGCGCGGCGCCGGCCAGAACACCGGCTTGGGGCCCGCCGAGGAGCTTGTCGCCCGAGAAGCAGACAACGTCGGCGCCGGCCGCGAGCAGCTCGCCGACGGTCGGTTCGTGGGGCAATCCCCACCGGGCCAGATCGTGCAGCGCCCCGGAACCCTGGTCGACGAACAAGGGCAGATCATGCTCGTGGGCGAGCCGGGCCAGGTCGCCGAGTGGCGGTTCGCTGGTGAACCCGACGACCCTGAAGTTCGACTGGTGGGCGACCAGGACGGCGGCCGTTTCCCCCCCGATGGCATTGCGGTAGTCGTCCAGGTGGGTGCGGTTGGTGCACCCCACCTCAACGAGACGGGCTCCCGCCGCCGCCATCACGTCGGGAAGACGGAAGGAGCCGCCGATCTCGATCAGCTGGCCCCGTGACACCACGACCTCCCGGCCGTCGGCGTGGGCACGCAGGAGGAGCGCGAGCGCGGCGGCATTGTTGTTCACCATCACCGCCGACTCGGTGCCCAGGGTGTCGCACAGACGCCGGGCGAGTGGGGCCAGCCGTTGTCCACGGCGGCCCTCCTCGAGGTCGTACTCGAGGGCGAGGTAGCCGGCAAGCTGTGGAGGCATCGGGGCCGGCAGGGGAGCACGACCGAGGTTGGTGTGCAGCAGGACGCCGGTGGCGTTGACGACCTCGGCGTAGGGGTGGCGCCAGGCCTCGGCAAGGGCGCTCGCCACCCGCGACGGTAGCGCTGCGCACTCCGTCTCCAGCTGCTCGGCGCCGAGGCCGCCGCTGGCGGCAGCGACGCGCAGCTCACCAAGGACGCGTCGGCAGGCACCGACCACCGCCGGGCGGCCATGCCGCTGGACCGCGGCACGCAGCTGAGGCGTCTCGAGTAAGCGGTGCACGGCCGGGAGCCGGCGGTACAATGTGCTCATGGCGGCATTGTAGCCCGGTCGGCCGTGCAGAGGCCGGTACGCCGAGCTGTGGCACCGGGCGCGCGGCAGATGGGACTGGAGTCGTTCATGGAGCTCGAAAGCCAGGTCAGCTTTCTCGAGACCTCGCTGCAGCAGCTGATCCACGACTGGGAGCGGTACTTCGTGGGCGATCGGAGGCTTCCGCCACAGATTGAGCGACAGCGGTTCGCACTTCGACTCAGGGTTCTTGCCGAGCGCGGGGCGGGCACCCAGCTGCTGCGCTTCCGTCTCGAGCAGCTGCAGCACAAGTTCTCCACCTACAGCGCGCTGTGGGAACGGCAGCTGAGGCAGCGGGAGGAAGGGCGCGGAGCGAGTGGGCCGGGACCGCACCGGCGCGTGCCCGACGCTCCGCCTTCGGCCTCCGTAGACGGAGACGAGGCGCTGTACGAGCGCTACGTCCGAGCCAAGCAGCGGCTCGGACAGGACGTGGCCCTGGACCGTGCCACCTTCGTCGAGCGACTCCAGAGCCAGCGGCTCCGGCTCGAGGTTGGCGGCGGTCGCAAAGTGCAGTTCGACGTCGTCGTGGAGGGTGATAAGGTGAGGCTCGCTGCGCGTGGCGCGACTGTGAACGGCAATGAGGAGTGAGCTCATGAAGCGTTGGTTGGGCAGGGTGCTGACAGGAGTCGGTGTTGTGGTGCTGGCCGCGGTAGTCGGGGCCGCGAAAGGGGAGCCGATCTTCCTCCGCTGGCTGAACCCGGCTGATCCCGGCGACCAGGCGATCCGGGTCTACTGGGAGCGTGCAGAGGCCGGGCAGGCGTCGGCTGATGAACTGGTGGATCTTGGCACCATGCTCTACCACCGGGGTTTTCCCAAGGACGCGATCCGGATCTACCGCCGTGCCGCGAAGGCAGACCCCAAGCTTGCCGAGGCCTGGTTCCGTATTGGTCTCGTCGAGCACTCGCAGGGTCGCCTCCGTGCCGCCAGGAAGGCGTACAGGCATTGCCTCAAGGTGCTCACCGGCCACGGCTGGTGCAACTTCTACATGGGCCTGGCTTCGGAGAAGTCGGGGCATGGCAGCTCAGCTGTCTACTACTACCGCCGCGCCTTCAGGTTCGCGCCCGAGCTGGCAGACCCCCACATCAACCCCGAGGTGCTGAGCTCGCGCCTGGCGGTTCCGGTCGCTGTTCGTCACCTCGACCAGGAGACCTTCAAGTCCAACCTGCCGATGGCCTACCTGAAACCGGACGAGGTGGCCGCGGCGCGTGGTGAGACGCCGACGCCGCGCGCCCAGGCGCCTGTGGCACAGAAGCCAGCGGCCGGCGCAGCGGCCGCCGCCAAGCCGCATCCAGCGAAAGCGTCGCGGCGGGCGCAGCCGAAGATCAAAATCCGCCGTCCGACGCCGCGCCCGGGGGAGATCTCCAAGAGCCGTGCGCCGGCACCGCGGTACGACGGCGGCTGGCCGCCGCGTCACGCCGGTTCCCCGACCGCGACGCCCACACCTATGCCGAGCCCGCCCAAGTAACGGCTGGCCCGGGTCATTCACTCGCGATCTACTCCGGCCGGCGATACACCGTCCGACGTCGTCCCCTTCGCGTCTCTCCGTGTCCGCAACAGTTGCTCTGAGGCGGTCTGCGTACACATACGTGCCGGGCTCGCCGTCTTGGAGAGTAGTCCGGAGGCCCGGTCAGACCCCGAACCTGAAGTGAGCGACATCGCCGTCGCGGATGAGGTAGGTCTTGCCCTCGAGACGAAGGGTGCCGCGTTGCCGGCATGCGGCCATCGTGCCGGCTCCGAGGAGCTCTTCCCAGGGAACGACCTCGGCGCGGATGAACCCGCGCTGGATGTCCGAGTGGATGACGCCGGCGGCCTCGAGGGCCGCGGTGCCGTCGGGGATCGACCAGGCTCGGCACTCGTCGTCGCCGACGGTGAAGAACGAGATCAGCCCCAGCAGGCTGTACGACTCGCGAATGACCCGGTCCACGGCAGAATCAGCGATGCCGAGCTCGGCCGTCAGCTCCGCGGCGTCGGCGGCCTCGAGCTCTGCGAGCTCCCCTTCCAGGGTCGCGCACACGGTGGTGAACGCTGTCCTGGGCCGTTCGCGCCAGTCCTCCCATTGCGGCTCCGACAGCACGTCCTCGCCGACCTTCGTCTCGTCGACGTTCACGACGACCAGCAGCGGCTTGAGTGACAGAAAGGTGAACCCGCGGAGGCGCTTGAGGTCGTTGTTGTCAAGCCGCTCGGTCCGTAGCGGCCGTCCATCTTCGAGTACTGTGAGACAGCGCTGGAGGGTCTTCTGCTCGGCTGCGAGCTCGGGGTCCTTTCGCTTCGCGAGGTCCTTTCCCAATCGTTCGAGGCGTCGTTCGACGACCATCTGATCCTGCAGCAAGAACTCCTCCTCGAGGTGCGAGAGATCGCGAACCGGGTCCAGCGAGCCGCCGGGGTGGGGAATCTCGTCGTTGACGAAGGCGCGCAGGACCACCATCAGGGCATCCATCGTACGCAGCTCGCCCAGGTTGAGAGCACCCTCCCGGCCGTGGGTGTCCGGCAGCGAGGGTACGTCCACGTACCGAACCGTTGCCGGCGTGGTCTTGCGCGGCTGAAAGAGATCGCTGAGACGGGTCAACCGCGGGTCGGGGACCGTGGCGACACCGAGATGAGACTTTCCCCTGCCGCCCGCGGGACCAATCACCTCGCGGCTGCCGGTGAGCAGGTTGAAGAGGCTTGTCTTGCCGCTGGCGGCGCGGCCGAGTATCCCGATCTCCATTGTTGCTCATCCTCCTCTGACGCCGGTCCCGAGCGGCTGCCGTCGTACCAGCATCGACGGTGCGCCGACGTATCCGCACGCGGTCTGGTACCAGCGCCTGTCCGTTCCCAAGGCTTCGATTCTGCGCAGGAACGACCCCAGGCTCCCGCGCAGCTCGACTACCGGGTGCCACGCTGCGACGCGGCCGCGCTCGACTGCCAACGCCGAGGCGACGAGCCTGAAGCTGTCCAGCTCGGCGGTGACCTCGACGGGACCGACCGGACGGACAAGGTACAGCAGCCGGTCGCTCTCCGCCAGCAACCGTGCCGGTGGCAGCGCAGTGTCGGTCGCCACGGTGAGGTTGGCGAGACCGCTCGCCGGCGCCTCACGGTACGAAAGCCGTACCGCGCCGCCGCGCGGCGTGTCGTCGCACAGTACGGCATCCATGTAGCAGGCGGCCCGATGCCGTGGCACGCCCTCTTCGAGGAGCGTCAGCGTCCGCGCCGGCAGGCCTTCGCCGTCGCACGGGGCAACCAACGGGCCGGCGAGGCCGCAACGGTCGTCGACCAACGTCAGTACCGGCGCGGCAAGTCGTCCCTGACGATCCACGAGCGATGCCAGCGGGTCGGCTCGGCCGGGCGTCGCGATGAAGAGCGGCGCCAGAGCCGCCAGCAGGTGGGCGCTGATCTCGTTGTGGAGGAGGACGTCGTGGATTCCACTCCGAGGCTCGGCCGTGGGACCGCGCAGGAGCGCCCGGTCGACGACATTGTCGGCGGCCTCCTCGGCGGCGAAGCGCTCGGGATCGGGGAGCCACAGCCACTCTTGCCACACGCCGCCGTCCCCGTCTCGGTCGCCCACCTCGACCAGGATCGAGCACGAGCTGCCGGTGTGCGCGCCGACGAAACCTTCCCCCGTCGCCAGGATCCACGAGTACGAGCCTTCCTGAAGCTCGAGTCTGAGGACCGCGAGCCGCGCAGCTGATCGTGCTCGTAGCGCGTCGCGCAGCTCCCCCGTGGCGTGGCTTGCCCAGCCGCGCGGCGTCGCCGGCGGCGGCGGTGGAACCTCGGCGAGGCCCAGCAATCGCTCCGGCGGCAACGGATCACTGGGGAACGGCCGCGCGCCGGCCAACGCCGACTCAACGGCCCGCCGTGCCGCAGGGCGATCGATGCCAGAGGCGGCGGCAAACCCGAGCCTGCCGTCGCTGTAGGTGCGGACCGCCACTCCGGTCTCCTCGGTCAGGATTTCGGACGGTGGTGAGCCCTCACTACGGGCCAGCTGGTGGGTCGAGGAGGCTTTGGTGAAGATCTCCCAGCGTGACCCGCGCGACGGTGCCAAGAGGTCGCGGGCCGCGACCGTGGCGCGCCGCAGGCGCTCGAGGTGCCGTGGCTCGTCCGTCGTGCTCACTACAACACCTCCAACTGCCGGACCAGCATCGTGGGCGCCTCGGAGCCGGTGGCGATCGGGAGCCCGTTCTTGACGCACCAGCCGAGGCGCCACTCCGGCTGTGGATCGTCGCCGACGGCCGGGTCGATGTCGGCGAGCAGGTTGAGCGCCGAGCCGGTGAGGTGGAACTGCCCCAGCTCCCGCCGCCGCCGCCCGTGCCGGATCTCCCATCCACGCTCGATGCGGATCACGACCCGACCCGACGTGGGGTCCACGGTGGCACCGCTGAGGCGGGAGACGACGAGCCCGTTCTGCAGGTCGCGTTCGATGTCCTGGGGTCGTGTCGTGCCAGGCGCCATCACCAGGTTGGACATGCGTGCAACGGGTGGGTGGTCCCAGGTAGCGCGGCGTCCCCGGCCGGGTGCATGCCCGAGCAGCCTGCCCCCGCGTCGGTCGCACAGCCAGCCGCTGAGGACGCCGTCGGAGAGAAGGTGGATCGGGCGTGCCTCGACACCTTCGTCGTCGGCCGTAAACCCACCGGGAAGATCGCGGCGTCGGGGGTCGTCGACAATGGTGACACCGTGGCTGGCGATCTCGGCGCCCGCCAGCGCGGCAAACGGCGACAGGCCGCGTGCCGTCAGGTCGGACTCGGCCAGGTGTCCGACGAGCTCGTGCAACAACGCTCCCGCGGTGCCGCCTGCGAACAGCACCGGTAGGCGAGAACGAGATTCGGGTGCCCAGGTGCGGGCCGGCGGCGGGGCGAGCATCTCGCGCAGCCAGATCCCAAGGGATGGGTGATCATGAACGGCGAGCAGAGCCGATGCGGCCTTGCCGAGGCGGCGGGCCCGTACCAGCGGGGGCGTCTCCGCCACCGACCAGGAGCCGTCTCGGATGACCACCGCGCGGCGCTGGATCAGGCGCAGGTCGAGAGCAGCGCCGGAGATGTCGGCCGCCAGCTTTTCGGCCCAGCGGCGCCACTCGCGCGGTGCGTCGAGCTCGGCGGCTGGCAGGGGACGCCGGTCGGGCAGGGTCATGCCGCGGGCATACGGCGCCAGGACTTCGTTCAACGCCTCGGCGGAGGTGCCGGTGCGCGCCAAGAGCACCAGCCTCGTTCCGACGGTCCAGCGTGCGGCGAGGCCGTCGGAGCGGCACTCCTCGGCGACAGCGGCGCCGTTTCGGGCCGACACCCTCACGTCCAACCGGCGTTCCAGGTACACATCCTCGAGCCTCGGTGACACGCGGGTCTCGGCCTCGGCGACGGCAGCCGCGACACCTCTCAGCCAGACAGGGTCGAATGGCGGCTCGACAGGACCCGAATCGTGCACCCGGGCATGGTATCCGAGACACGGCGGCATGTGGGTGCGTCCGGATGATCGCACTGTTGCTGACGACGGTCGCTGTGGACGCGGTACAATGCGGTGCCGTATGGCCCGGACCGCAGCGGGTGGCAACCACACAGGTTTCGAGATGGCGAGCGGCCGTGGTCGCGAGGACGCGGGGAGGAGAACGTGATGTCGGATGACGTGCGGGCGCGCCTCGAGGAGAGGCTCGCGGCCAACCGCGCTGGAGGGGGTGAGGCCAGGGTCGGTCACCAGCACGAGCAAGGCAAGCTCACGGCCCGCGAACGGGTCGAGGCATTCCTCGACGAGGGCTCGTTCGAGGAGATGGACGCGCTGGTCGAGCACAGCTGCCGGGACTTTGGAATGGGGAAGAAGAGGATTCCCGGCGACGGCGTTGTCGGCGGTCATGGCCGCGTCGATGGCCGGCCGGTGTTTGTCTTTGCCCAGGACTTCACGGTGTTCGGCGGCTCGCTGTCGGAGGCCAACGCTGCCAAGATCTGCAAGCTGATGGACCTGGCGATGAAGGTGGGCGCGCCGGTGGTGGGCCTCAACGACTCGGGCGGGGCGCGCATCCAGGAGGGCGTGGCCTCGCTCGCCGGTTACGCCGACATCTTCCTTCGCAACACCCTGGCCTCCGGCGTGGTGCCGCAGATCTCGGCGATCATGGGGCCGTGTGCGGGCGGCGCCGTTTACTCCCCGGCGATCACCGACTTCGTCCTGATGGTCGAGGGAACCTCGTACATGTTCGTGACCGGCCCTGAGGTGATCCGGACGGTGACCCATGAGGAGGTCACGAAGGAGAAGCTTGGCGGCGCCATGACCCACAACTCGGTGTCGGGCGTCGCCCACTTCGTGGCCGGCACCGATGCCCAGTGCCTGGCCCAGATCCGGCGCCTGCTGTCGTTCCTGCCCTCGAACAACTCACAACGGCCCCCCGTCGTGCCGACCGAGGACCCGCTGGACCGGGAGGTGCCGGAGCTCGACGGTCTGGTACCGGCAGACCCCAACCGACCCTACAACATCAAGGAGGTGATCCGGCACGTTGCGGACGACGGCGAGCTCCTGGAGGTGCACGAGCACTACGCGAAGAACATCGTTGTCGGCTTCGTCCACCTCGGCGGCCACAGCGTGGGGGTGGTCGCGAACCAGCCCAACCATCTGGCGGGTACCCTCGACATCAACGCCTCGGTGAAAGGCGCCCGCTTCGTGCGCTTCTGTGATGCCTTCAACATCCCGCTGTGGATCGTCGAGGACGTGCCGGGCTTCCTGCCGGGAACCGCGCAGGAGTGGGGCGGGATCATCCGGCACGGCGCGAAGCTGCTGTTCGCCCTTGCCGAGGCGACGGTGCCAAAGGTCACCGTCATTACGCGCAAAGCCTACGGCGGCGCCTACTGCGTCATGGGCTCGAAGCACATCAGGACCGACGTCAACCTCGCGTTCCCCACCGCCGAGATCGCGGTCATGGGCCCGGAGGGGGCGGTCAACATTCTCTACCGCAACGAAATCCAGAAGGCCGACGACAGCGCGGCGGAGCACCAGAGCCTGGTTCAGCGTTACCAGGACAAGTTCGCAAACCCGTTCGTGGCGGCGGAGCGCGGGTACCTTGACGAGGTCATCACACCGAGGCGCCTCCGGCGCAAGTTGGTGGCGGCGTTCGCCATGCTCGAGACCAAGCGCGACTCCATGCCCACCAAGAAGCACGGCAACATTCCGCTATGAAGCGCGCCGCAAAGCAACCGGGATCTCCTGCCAGTGGAAAGAAGCAGCGCGCCCCGCGGCGGAATGTCGCTGGCGCCGAAGGCGACAGTAAACACTCCGCTTCCGCTATGAAGCGCGCCGCAAAGCAACCGGGATCTCCTGCCAGTGGAAAGAAGCAGCGCGCCCCGCGGCGGAATGTCGCTGGCGCCGAAGGCGACAGTCAACACTCCGCTTCCGCTATGAAGCGCGCCGCAAAGCAACCGGGATCTCCTGCCAGTGGAAAGAAGCAGCGCGCCCCGCGGCGGAATGTCGCTGGCGCCGAAGGCGACAGTAAATCTTCCGCTCTGAAACTGCTCGTTGCCAACCGCGGCGAGATTGCCGTTCGCATCATCAGGGCCTGCCGTGAGATGGGGATCGGCACCGTAGCCGTCTACTCGGAGGTCGACCGGCTGGCGCCGCACGTCATGATGGCGGATGAGGCGCACCCGATCGGTCCCGCTCCCGCCAGGGAGAGCTACCTCAGCATGGAGCGCCTGCTGGCGGCCGCCAGGATAAGCGGTGCACAGCTGATCCACCCGGGGTACGGCTTCCTGGCGGAGAACCCGAAGTTCGCGGAGCGGGTGGAGCGGGAGGGGCTGACGTGGGTCGGCCCGCCGGCGTCAGCGATCCGTCTCATGGGCTCGAAAACGGCGTCGCGGCGGCTGGCGGAGGAGGCGGGTGCGCCGCTGATCCCTGGAATGATGGAGCCGGTGGCCGACCTCGTCGAGCTCGAGCGCTTTGTCGACGAGCACGGGCTGCCGGTGCTTCTCAAGGCGGTTGCGGGCGGGGGGGGCAAGGGGATGCGACGCGTCGATGAGTGGACCGAGCTCGGCGCCGCCTTGGAGCGGGCGCGCTCCGAGGGAAAGGCCTACTTCGGGGACGACCGGGTCTACGCCGAGCGGCTCATCGACCGGCCGC
>Ga0315536_1000154_pt1 | contig 32265 bp, 28 predicted proteins | sample SalMarSW160230MG_FD_203093 | JGI IMG/M metagenome (GOLD analysis project Ga0315536, IMG submission 203093) | Salt marsh sediment microbial communities from the Plum Island Ecosystem LTER, Massachusetts, United States - Salt Marsh Sediment SW1602-30 ...
AAGATCGTGGCCCGCAAGGACGGCAACCTGCAGCCGCTGCAGCTCCGCATCCCCGAGCCGGAGCTGGTCGACTTCTACGCCGGCCCGCACTCCGGGTGCCACATCGACAGCACCGATGCTCCTGATCGCGGTCACGACGGCCCGCTGTGCGCGGCCGCCCACCGCTACGCCAACATCACCGCCGCCGGCGACATCATGGCGTGCAACATCCTGCCCGGCTCGGCGGGCAACCTGCTTGCCTCTACGTTCCGGGACATCTGGGAGCGCTCGCCGTGGCTCAACAGGATCCGCGACATCCGTCGCAGGGACCTCCCAGTCTGCTCGACCTGTGACAAGTTTTCCTACTGCGGGCGCTGCCTGGCCCAGGCGATGGTCGAGGACGGCGACATCCTCGGGCCGTCGCGGATCGCGTGCGACCACGCGGAGGCCGTCGAACGTGCCGTGCGCAGGGGAGCCTGAGCCGTGCGTGGCCCGCTTCTGCGAGCCCGTTCACTCGCCTCCGTCGTCACTGCCTCGCTCCTCGTGCGCCGCCTGTACGGCCGCGCGCCGCTCGACCGCCTCGTCGATCTCCTGCGCACCGGGCCGCCGTTTCCGCCCTCCCTATGCGATCCCCGCCTGCACCTGGAAAGCGTGAACCTGCTGCTGCCCTTTCTGCCGCCCCGCGGCCTGCGGTCGTGCTTCAAGCGCTCGCTGATCCTGATGAACCTCTGGCACCGCTGCGGTCTCGACCCGCGCCTCCACCTCGGTGTGCGGCAGACAGGCTCCGGTGGCGGCAGCGGCCACGCCTGGGTCACCGCACACGGCGCGCCCGTGCTCACCGCCGACAGCGACGGCTACCGCGAGGCGGTGGTGGTGTAGCTCGAAAGTGAGAAGGTCCTGCCCACCCACCCGGAGAGTAAGGAGGGAAGGGTAAGGAGTAAGGGGACCCCTGCCGTCCCAAAAAACCTACCTGTAGCGCGCTCCAGAGAACGTGACGTTCAAACGGGCGTGCCGGGCACAGCTTCTTCCTGAAGCGCGACGGGTAGGCCAGCGCGATGCAAGGGAAAAGCTGATGCCGGGCTCCCACGGCCCTTGGCGTTCAGAGAACAGCTTCAGCTTTGGAAGAGGCGGCCCGAGTGGCTTCCGGCGGTCGCCACGAGGTCATTCATCCCTGCTCGTTGTCTCGCGACCGCCGGAAACGCGAGGCGGGCGGTTATTCTGTGACCGCACGGCCGCCGGAGTAGCGGAGAATCCTCCCCAGGTCTTCCGGCGAAGGGTTCCCGGGCTGTTCAGACACGCGGCCCACCCCCCGCCCAGATCCTTCCTCGCTCGCAAGCTCGCTCATCAGGATGACACCACCGGCAAACGGCTCAGCCAAACGACACGAAGAGAAGGGGGTCCGTCGAAACCTTCCCTGGTCCGCCCTCGAGGGAACATCTCGCGCCCTGAGTGCGTATCATGCTTAGCGATTCGAGCTACGAATCGCGTACACTGGAATGCGAACGGGGAAGGACAACGTGGGCGACAAAGGCGACAGAGGGTGCGGGTGCTGCGGCGGCGGGATCTTCGGGAGCATCGGCGCGGTGCTCGCCGCCCTGCTGAGCTGGGGCACCAACCACAGCATTCTGTGGGCCCTGCTCCACGCCTGTATGAGCTGGTTCTACGTCATCTACCACTGGTTCGTGTACGGCAACATCCTCCCTTAGTACCCCGCTCGGGACCCCGCTCCGGCTGCGATCCATAGAATGGGGTCGGCTGCGCGTTCTTCGCTTGTCGCACGTCTCCAACGTACCTGCAGGTACGCCTGCGACGTGCTCCGGCGAGAGAAAACGCACATCTGACCCCACCTTGCAAACCTCGCTTCGAACCGGGGTCCCGGCCGGGGCTCTGGAAGCGCCTGGCTTGCATCCGGAGGTCGTACCGGTCAGGAAGGGGCGGCCGTGCGGCCTCGGCTTCGCAGCGTCATTCCCGGGAAGCGAAAAGGCGCGACCTGCTAGAGTGGGGTGAAGGAGGCCGGTTTGGGACGAAAAGGCGGCGCGTACAAGTTCGCGAAACGAAGCAGGGAGCTGGAGAAGCAGAAGAAGAAGAAGGAGAAGCTCGATCGCAAGCGGAACAGGGACTCCGATGAGGTCGACGCCGAGCCGGAGACCGAGCCTCAACAACCCTAAGTCCGCGCTTCTCACCACCACGCGGTTGCAGCGCGCGATGCGCCGGCGCTGGCGACGTTTTCTCGTCTCCGCGTATTCGACGTGTTCACGAGCACACCTCCGTGGGCGGGTGGATTTCCAGCGCTTTGTCACTCCGTCACCGGGCGGGGGCTCAGTCACTCCCGGATGGACTGCAACGGGCCTCCGAATCGGCGATCGCGCCGCGATCGCCCTCAAACGATCCGGGCGGAAGACCTTTCATCCCTTCGCGTCCTTCGCGTCCTGGCGGTTTGAACGTCCCCCCACCGTACCCAGCGTCCTTCACGGAGACCACCTACGTCGAGGTCAACCGCGGCCGAGCTCCTCTCGGACCTCGGCCAGCCTCGACTCGAGGGCCTCGAGGTCGGCCGCCGCCTCGGCCCAGCGCTCGTTCAGGTCGTCGAGGCCTTCCCGAGCCGCTTCGAGGTCATCCTGCAGGGCGCACACGCGCTCCGGATCGGCCCACGCGGCACGGTCGGCGAGCGACTCGTTGGCCTCTTCGATGAGTCCGTGACGGCGCTCGATCTCAGCCTCGAGCTCCCCGGTCTCGGTCTGCAGTCGCTCAACATCGCGCCGTAACCGGCGCTCCTCCTCGGCCAGCGGGCTGCGCCGGGATCCTCCAGAGTTCGGCTCCCGGCCGCGGTCGACGGGCGCCGCTTCCACCTCGCCAAGCGCCTCGGCGACGCTGCGGACCTCGCGTACGCGACCGCCGACGACGACCAGCACCCGAGTCGCGACCCGCTCCACCAGGCGGCGGTCGTGACTCACCATCACCAACGACCCCGGGTACCTCGTCAACGCGGCCTCGAGGGACTCGCAGGTCGGCAGGTCGAGGTGGTTGGTGGGCTCGTCGAGGAACAGCATGTTGGGGTGGGAGGCGAGGATGCGGGCGAGGCTCACGCGCCCACGCTCGCCTCCCGACAGGCCGTCGAGCGGTCGGTCGGCGGCCTCCCCCGAGAAGCCGAAGCGCGCCGCCCACGACCGTGCCTGCGTCGGGCTCCAGGTGGGATGAACACTCCACAACACGTCGAGCACGGTACCTTCGAGCGGCAGGTCGGCGAGCTCCTGGTCGTACCAGGCTGCCGCCACGCCGTGGCCGGCAATCACACGCCCCGCCAGCGGCGGCATCCTGCCGGCCAGCACCCTCAGCAGGGTCGTCTTGCCGGCGCCGTTGGCGCCGACCACGGCCACCCGCTCGCCGCGCCGGATCACCAGCTTGACTCCGCGAACGACCGGTCCGTCGTACCCCGCTGCGACCCCTTCCGCGGCCACCACCACGTCGCCGGCGCGCGGGACCTCGCCCCAGGCAAAGCCAGTCGCCCGCCCCTCGCCCACCGGGCGCTCGATCGGCTCCAAACGGTCGAGCTCCTTGCGCCGTGCCTGCGCCTGCTTGGTCCTCTGCCCGGCGATGTTGCGGCGGATGTAGTCCTCGGCGCGTGCGATGTGCTCCTGCTGCCGTTGCCAGGCCCGCTGCTGCGCCTCGCGCTCCTCCGCCTTGGCCCGCCGGTAACGCTCGTAGCCGCCCGGCCAACGCCGCAGGCGCCCGCCCTCGACCTCCACCACGGCGGTCCCGACCCGGTCGATCAGCTCGCGGTCGTGGGTGGCCACCAGCACCGCCCCGCGACGCTGCTCCAACAGCCTGATGAGGGCCTGTGCTCCGAGCAGGTCCAGGTGGTTCGTGGGCTCGTCGAGGAGCAGCAGGTCCGCCGGCTCGAGCAGCGCGCGCACCAGCGCGAGTCGCGTCCGCTGGCCGCCCGAGAGCTCGCCGACCGGCCGCTGGGCCAGCTCGCCGCCGAGTCCGAACGCCGCCAGGCTGGTCAGCGCTTCCGCCTCGGCGCGGTACGGGTCGTGTGCTTCGAGAGCGTCCTGGAGCTCGCTCAGGCGTTCGAGCAGCTCGCCGTCGCCGGGGCGCGCCGTGAGCTCCTCCGCGACCCCGTCGAGGTCGCGCTCCAGGGCCGCGATCCGAGCGTACGCTGCCATCGCATACGACAGCACCGTGGATCCCGAGGGCGCCTCGAAGTGCTGGTTGAGACGGGCCAGAGAGAGGCTGCGCACGGTTTGCACGCGGCCAAGCTCGGGCTCGACCTCGCCGGCGAGAAGGCGCAGCAGGGTTGTCTTGCCGGCGCCGTTGCGGCCGACCAGCACCAGGTGCTCGCCGGGGTTGTGCTGGAAGTCCACCCCGTCGAGGATCTGCTCGCCGCCGAGCCGGACCCGGACTCCCTGCAGGCGGTAGAGCATCTATGAATCAACCTCGTCGATGGCGCCAACCACCAGGTCGGGTGGTGCGACGGGCTCCGGCCCCACGCGGAATGCGCCCGTCACCTGCTCAATCAGCTCGCCTTCGTCCACGTCCCGCTCGCCGACGAGCAGGGTCGCCAGCGGCTGTCCGGCCTCCACCCGATCGCCCAGGCGCGCGCGGACCAGGATCCCGGCACCGTGCGCGAGCTCGTCGTCACGGGTTCGCCTGCCGGCTCCGAGGTCGACGGCGGCCCAGCCGAGGGCCTCGCCATCGACGGCTTCCACCCAACCCGCCGACGCCGCGGTCACTGCGACCTCGCGCCGGGGATGCGCAAGCCTGGCGGAATCGGGATCACCTCCGTGGGCAACGACCAGCGCGTCCCAGGCGGCCCGCGCCGCGCCGTTCGCGAGAGCCCCCTCGAGCCGGGCTCGGGCCTCGGCGGTGTTGGCGCCCCGCAGCCGCATCGCCTCCGCGGCGAGCCGCAGCACGACCTCGCGCAGGGCGGGGCTGCCGCCTCCCTCGAGGACGTCGAGCGCCGCACGTACCTCGCAGGCAGTCCCCAGAGCCGGACCCAAAGGCTGGTTCATGTCGGTGATGACGGCCTCGCAGGCCATTCCCATGTCGCGGGCCACCCGCCTCAGGGCACGCGCAAGCTCGACCGCGTCCGGCAGGGTCTTGCGGAAGGCTCCACTTCCCCACTTGACGTCAAGCACCAGCGTCGACGCCCCGAGCGCCAGCTTCTTCGACATGATCGAGCCGACGATCAGCGGCAGCGACGGTACGGTCGCGGTGACGTCGCGCAGCGCGTACAGCACGCGGTCGGCGGGAGCAATGTGCTCGTTCTGTGCCACCACGGCGGCGCCGCACTCCTCGAGCAGCTCCAGCATCCCCTCACGATCCCGGTCGGTACTGAATCCGGGGACCGCATCGAGCTTGTCGAGGGTACCTTGCGAGTGCCCCAGACCGCGCCCGGCCATCATTGCGACGGGGGTGCCGACTGCCGCCAGAAGGGGAGCGAAAACGAGCGAGACCGTATCGCCGACGCCTCCGGTGGAGTGCTTGTCCACGGCATCGGGCCGCAGCCGTCCGAGCTCCCACACCTCGCCCGAGTGCAGCATCTCCTGGGTCAAGCAGCGGGTCTCCTCGGCGTTCATGCCGCGCCAGCAGACCGCCATCAAGAAGGCCGCCAGCTGCTCGGGCGGAAGCGTGCCGCTGCTCGCCCCGCGCACGAAGGCGGCGATCTCTTCGCTGTCGAGGGTCCGGCCGTCGCGCTTGCGCGCGATCACCTCGACGAAGCTCACGAACTCATCCCAGCTCGCGAAGCCGCTGCTGCGCCTGCCGCTGGTACGGCGAGTCGGGGAAGTCCTGCACCAGCTTCTGGAAGTACTCCTTCGCCTGATCGGGCTTCTTCTCCCTCACGTACAGCGCGCCGAGCTCATACAGCGCGGCATCGCGCGGTAGGCGCCGATCGGTCCCGGCGGCCATCGCTTCGAGATCCTTGGCAACCTCGGGGCCTTGCCCGAGCTGCTCTCTGATGTGCACCAGATCGAGCATCGAGAGCCGTCCCAGCACGTCATCGCCGTGGCGGCGGGACACCGTTTGCAGCAATGTGTTCGCGGTCTCGACATCACCCTTGTCGAATGCGATCCTCGCCAGGTAGATCCGCGCCTCGTCGGCCTGATCGGTGTGGCTGAAGCGGTGCACCACGTCCTCGAGCTTCTTCTTGGCCCCCTCCACGTCCGGAGCCGCGCCCTTACCGGACTCGTCGCCCGAGTACAGCTTCATTGCCGCCTGCAGCTCGTAGGCGGCCTTGTCCTGGCGCCCCGAGCTGAAGGTCGTAAACCCCCACCAGATCAGCACCACGACGCACACGGCCCCGAAGCCTACGGCCAGCGGGCGCCAGTTGTCGGTTACCCAGTGGATGACCAGGTCCACCACCGAGATGAAATCGTCCTGCTTGAGCTTCTTTCGCGTCAGACGTCGCATCGAGCCTTCCTCCCCAGAACCGCCGCCGACGACCACAGCTGGGTGGCATCCGCGGGGCGCCCAACTTTAGCCCGGATTGTTCGTCATGACAACGCCCGGGCCTCCCCGGTCACTCGCGAACGGTCTCCTCGCCGCGTCGCTCGTGCAGGCTCTCGTCGTCCCCCTGCCACAGGCGCCGCAATCGCGGCCGCCACACCAGCCACAGCGCCATCAAGTGGCCGAGGAGCGCCCCCGCGACGACATCCGAGAGGAAGTGCTGGTGATGCACGATCCGATTCACGCCTGTCGCCACGGCAACCGTGTAGACAACCGGGGCGGCCGTCGGGTAGAAGGCGGCCAGCGTCGTCGCCGAGGCAAAGGCCGACAGCGTGTGGCCGGAAGGAAACGACTGGCTCGACGCGTGTTGAAGGCCCGCCTCCGGACCGTGGAACACGGTGCGCTCGTGTCCCGCCACCTGCCCCGCGTGCGACGGCCGCTCACGCCCGGCAAGAACCTTGATGACGGTCCCCGTCGCCGCAACACAGGCAACGATCAGCCAGAAGGCGGCGGCACGGCGCCACCGCCTGGGGTCCAGCATGCCGATTGCCACGCCGACGACCACCGTCCCCAGCCCGGAGGCCAGGAACTTCGCCGCCGTCAGCCCCTCGCGCATCTCGCCCCAGTGGTCGTACAGCGTCACGGTCCTGAAGAAGCCGAACGCCTGGCGGTCGAGCACGAACGCAATCACCAGCAGAACCAGCCCCACCAGCAGCCGCGACAGGAACGTGGACCGCCGTGCCGGCATCTCTCAGCGACCTCCCTCACCGGACTGGACGAACGCAAGATCCACCATGGAAACATCGTACACCGGCCTCCCGGGCGGGTGGGGCCCTTTCACCTTCTCACCTTCTCACCTCCCCGAAAGATCGCCATCCTCGTCCACCGTCCGTGCCCGAGGTCGATGCCGTTGACGGTCTCGACGACGCGCACGTGGACGGCCGGCACCTCCCGCTCGAAGCGCTGCAGGTCGTCCAGCCTCGCGACGCCGACAAACGGCTCGCCCGCGGCGAGGTGCTCGGCGAGGCAGGCCCGCGGACGGCAGTTGATGGAGTCCAGGGGCAGGTAGAAGAACAGCTCGTCGTCGCGCGCCTCGTAGATCAGGACTCTCTCTCCATCGTGCCGCGCCTCGAGGACGCGGCGCGCTGCGAGCGGGCCGACCAGCTCGCCGCCGAGCCGCGGCAGGAACCATCCCAGAAGGCCGAGGAGGTAGAGAGCCGTGGCCGCGATCGTCACCGCCAGGCGACGCCGCGGCGAGCGCGACGCGACCGCGAAGGTGAGGCCGGACAGCAGCACGAGACCGACAATCATCCCGGGCACGAGCAAGGCGTCAAGGCCAAAGTGCAGGCCGACAGCGGTTGGCAGCGCCGCGAGCGGTAGCCCGCCGGCGAGGAGCAGGATCGACGTCACCGTGCGCTCGCGATCGGTCTCTTCCGGGCGCGACAGCAGCCACCCGACGACCAGCAGCACCCCCGCCGGGTACGCCAGCAGCCAGTAGTGGACGAGCTTGGTCTCGACCAGCTCGAGCATGACCAGGGGCCCGAGCAGCCACGCGGCGAGGAAGCGCAGGCGCACATCCTCACGCAGGCCGCGGCCCAGGCCGGCCAGCGCCGCCGGCAGGAAGGCGATCCACGGGAAGGCGGCCACCAGCGCCGTCACCACGTAGAAGCCCGGAAAGCCGCCGTGGCTCTCGAGCGGCGACAGCGAGCGCGCCACCACGTGTTTGCCGACCCCGACCCGGAAGAACTCGCCGCCGGTGGCATGCCACGCTGCCGCCGCCCACGGAACCGTCAGAGCCAGGAACAGCGGCACTCCCCACGCCCAGCGCAGGCACGCGAGAAAGGCGCGGCCGCGCGCGGAGCGCAGCGTCTCCACCGCTGCCCAGGCGACCGGCACGAGAAGTACCACCGGCCCCAGCCGCCACCACCCGGCGACGAGCACGACGGCAAGGACGACGGCCTCCCAGCGCCGCCAGCGCCGGGCCAAGGCCCAGGCCCCGGCGCCGGTGAAGACGACGAATGCCGGCGCCACCGGCCCCTTGGCAAGCGTCGCGAGGGCGAGACCGACCCAGAAGAGCGCGGCGGCGCCGGCGCCCCCCTCTCCGACCGTCAGCCTCTCGAGGGCCAGCATGGCAGCGAGCGCGGGCAGCACCATCACCAGGTCGGCGGTGCACGCACGCGCCTCGAGGCTGAAGGTCGCCGTCACCGCCAGCAGCAGGCCGGCGAGCAGCCCTGCGCCCGGGCCCCACCGACGCCGCGCCCACCAGGCAAGAAGGAGCACAGCCAGCGCGCCGGCGAGATTCGAGGGCAGCCGTGCGGCGACCTCGCTGACGCCGAAGACGGCGTACGAGGCCATGGTGCACCAGTAGACGAGGATCGGCTTGTCGTAGCGGTTGACGCCGCCGAACGTCGGCACCACCAGGTCGCCCCTTGCCAGCATCTCGCGCGCCGCCTCCGCGAAGCGCGGCTCGTCACGGCCGATCAGCGGCGTCCACGCTGTGCCGGCGAAGAACAGCACGAACGCCAGCGCAGCCGCCACCGCCATCTCCCGCCCGGCGCCGGCGACCGCCCATCGCCGGAGGTTCACGGGCCGTCGTCCTCCGACTCGCCGCCGACGCCCTGCAGGGCGTCCAGCCTGGCCTGGAGGGTACTCAGGCGGCGCTCGGCCTCGGAGTACTTGGTGGCGGCGTTGCCGATGTGCTTGCCGAGGACCGCGAACTCCTCGCCGAACCGCTCCAGCTGCTGCTCGACGGCGCCGATACCACGGAGGATCGCGGCCGCGTTGGCCTCCACCTCGAGCCCGCGCAAACCGGTGGCGACGGTGCTCAGGTAAGCGTAGAAGGTACTCGGCGACACCGGCAGCACGCGGCGGGACAGCGCGTAGTCCGCAAGATCGGCGCCACCCCCTTCGCCGGCTACCAGCTCGGCGTAGACCGCCTCGGCGGGAACGAACATCAGCGCGAACTCGAACGTCCCCTCACCCGGGCGGATGTAGCGCTCGGCAATCTCGTCGACACGCCCCTTGACCGCGGTCGCGAACTCGCGGCGCGCGGTCTTGCGCGCGGGATCATCCTCCGCCGCCACCAGGCGGCGGTAGGCCTCGAGCGGGAACTTGGCGTCGACCGGCACCAGGCGGTCGCCGACGTGGATCACCGCGTCGACCGTGCGGCCGTCTGAGAACCGGTGCTGGGCCTCCCACACGCCGGCCGGCAGCACCTGTCGGAGCAGCTCCTCGAGTGCACGCTCACCGAACAGCCCGCGCAGCTTCGGAACCTTGAGAATGCCTTCCAGCTCCTCGATGCTGCGCCCGAGCCGTTCCATGCGCTGCGCCATCTCGGCAACCTGGCCGAGCTGCTCCCGCACCGAGCCGAAGACGCGCGTGGCGTTGGAGATCCCCTCGCCGAGAGTCTTCTGCGACACCGCCATCTGACGGTTGAGCGACTCGTTCATCTGCCGCCCGACGTCGCCGAGCTGGGCGTGAAGCCGGCCCGCGACCTCGGTCAGCTGTGTGCCCACCGACCGCATCGCGTCTCCCTGCTCGCGCGCCTGTCGCTCCTGGGCGGCCTCGAGGCGGCGCCTCAGGCTTCTTCCCTGGGCGACCGCCGCCACCGCGGCGATTGCCGCGGCCGCCGCTGCAAGCACGATGATCGCGACCAGCCAGGGCTCCTGCGGCATCCGGACGCTACCTCTCGGCCCTTGGAGGCGCCACGGCCCCCGGCTTGCTCAGGCCCATCAGCCCCTCGAGCGCTGCGAACGCCCTGTAGTCGGTCTGGTCGAGGTTCAGCGGGGTGATCGTCACCCAGCCGGCGCCGAGGGCGGCGGCGTCGCTGGCCGGGTCGGTCTCCGACGGCGGCGACCAGTGGCCGGTCAGCCAACGCACGCCGTCCTGCTCGCGGACCACCTCGTAGCTGGTCTTGAGATCGGCTGCGAGGCTCGAGCGCGTGAGCCGGTAACCACGGCCAGCGCTCGGGTCCTTGGGAATGTTGACGTTGAGCAGAACGCCGTGCGGCAGGCCGCCGTCGCGGATCGCGTCCACCAGCGGCTTCACCCATCGCGCCGCAGCCGTGAAGTCGGGGTGCGGGTCGCCCCAGTCGAGCGCGAGCGAGAACGCAACCGCGGGCACCCCGAGCACCGTCGCCTCGCGCGCCGCGCCCAGGGTTCCGGAGTACCAGGCACTGAGGCCGACGTTCTCGCCGCGGTTGATGCCTGACAGCACGATGTCCGGAGGGTCGGCCGCCAGCACCGTGTCGATTCCCACTCGCACTGTGGTCGCCGGGGTCGCATCCACCGCCCACGCCGTCGCGCCGCCAACCTCGGCATGCGGTCCGACTTGGATCAGGCGGCGGAGGGTCAGTGCGTGGCCGACCCCGCTCTGCTGCTGCGCGGGCGCCACCACGGTGACCCGGTAGCCCGGATCCGCGGCCAGCACCCTGGCCAGCGCCTCGATCCCTGGCGCATCGATGCCGTCATCATTGGCGATCATGACGTGGCATCGTTCCCCGGCCCCGGCGACGACGGCAGCGCCCAGCAGGATCGCCGCCAAGGTCCAACGCGCAACGTGTGCTCGCATCCGCACCTCCACAACCCTCGTGAGCAGCGAGTGTAGCAGAGGGGGTACAAGGGCTGTCGCAGCGCGCTCCGGCGCCCTCACCGCGCCGCCTCCGGGTGCCGGTCCACCTTGACATTCTTGCCGCAGCGCGGTATATAGTTGGCATGGCATTGCCGCATAGCGGCAAGCCGTGAAGGAGAGCAGAGATGATCCGTCTGATCAAGCGCTACGGTAGCCGCAAGCTGTACGACACGGAGGAAAGCCGCTACGTCTCCCTCGAGGAGCTGGCGGGGTGGATCCGGCACGGGCAGGAGATCCGCGTCATCGACAACAAGACCGGCGACGACGTGACGTCGCATACGCTGACGCAGATCATCTCGGAGGAGGGCCGCCGCGGCATCTCGATGCTCCCGAACGAGCTTCTGCACGAGCTGATCAGGCTCGGTGAGGAAGCCGTGTCGAGCGGCGTCGAGCACGTTCAGAGCGGCGTTGACCGGCTCGTCCGAGCCTCGATCGACCGTCTGGCGCCGGTACGGCGTGCGAGGGAGGAGATGTCCCGCCTGCAGCACCGCCTAGCCGAGCTCGAAACATCCCTCGCCGATCTCGAGCAGCAGCGGGTGGAGGAAGAGGCTCGACGACCAGCGCGGCCGAAGGCGCGGCCCGCGGCCGCGGCACGGAGCAGCGCACAGGCCAAGAAACGGGCGCCGGCAGCGGCCAAGAAACCCGCCGCCAAGTCCTCCAGCAGATCCTCCACGAGGGGCAACTCCAAGACCCGGAAGGCATGACGCGGGTTTCTCAGATCTCCCGCACCGCGACCGTGGCGGAGAAGGAGCCGGCCGTGAGCACACCACCGACCCGCCACAGCGACCGCAGCATCATCGGGCTCGCCCTCGCAGGAGGCGGGCCGCAGGGAGCGATTCACGAGATCGGAGCGCTGCGCGCCCTGGACGAAGCACTCGACGGCCTCGACCTCAACGACCTCGACATCTACGTCGGCGTCAGTGCCGGCGCGTTCATCGCCGCCTGCCTGGCCAACAAGCTGTCGACCGAGCAGATGGCCCGCGCGATCGTCAAGCACGAGCCCGGCGAGCACCCGTTCGTGCCCGAGACGTTCCTCAGCCCGGCGGTGGGCAACCTCGTCAAGAGCGGCCTCAGGGTGCCAAAGCTGTTTCTCGAGGCCCTGTGGCTGTACGCCCGCCATCCCGAGGACCTGACGCTCATCGAGTCGCTGACCCGGCTCGCACGCGCTCTTCCCGTCGGGATCTTCAAGAACGAGCCGGTTCGCGAGTACCTGCAACGGATTTTCACCATCAAGGGTCGCACCGACGACTTCCGTGAGCTCGCCCACCGGCTGATCGTGGTCGCGACCGATCTCGACTCCGGGCAGCCGATACGGTTCGGCGAGCCGGGGGCCGACCACATCCCGATCTCGACCGCGGTCCAAGCCTCGACCGCGCTTCCCGGCCTCTACCCGCCGGTGCTGATCGACGACCGCCACTACGTCGACGGGGTGCTGATCAAGACGCTGCACGCCTCCGTGGCCCTCGATGAAGGCGCCGACCTCGTGTTCTGCCTCAACCCGATCGTGCCGGTGGACACCATCCGCGCCGTTGACCTGGGCGTGATGCGACGCGGCAAGCTGATCGACCGCGGCCTGCCGAGCGTCCTCTCGCAGACTTTCCGAACGTTGATCCACTCGCGGCTGTACGTTGGCCTCGCCGCCTACGACGAGCGCTACAAGAACGCCGACGTCATCCTTCTCGAGCCGCGGCGCGACGACTACGAAGTCTTCTTTTCCAATGTCTTCAGCTTCTCCCATCGCCGCGCCATCTGCGAGCACGCCTACCACTGTACCCGCCGCTACCTGCGCACCCAACGGCGCGAGCTCGAGCCGGTCCTCGCACGCCACGGCATCACGCTGCGCTCGGATGTGCTCGACGACGAGGGGCGCTCCCTGTGGGACAGCGGGAGACCCAGGAAACGCCACATACCGCCGGTGGTCGACCGGCTCGGCGGCGCTCTCGAGCGCCTGGAGAACCTGGTGGCCGAACTCTGACGCCCCCGGGCCACTGCAACAGGCCTTGGGGTTTCCCGCTCTTTACGCTATTCTCGGAAGCACATCACTAAGGAGGGACACATGGCGGCGCCGATCTTCAGAGAGGAGTGGGCACAGGCATGGTGCCAGCGGATCAACGAAAACGACAGCTACCGCAGGGCTGCCGAGCGATGGGAGGGAGCGATCGTGCTCCTGATGACGGAAGACTCCTCGTTCGGCATCGACAAGGAGCGTGCCGTGATCGCTGACCTCTGGCACGGCGAGTGTCGCTCGGGCCACGCCGCCGGTGATACCGAGCGAGCCGAGGCGCCGTTCATTATCAGCGGCACGCCCGCCATCTGGAAGCGAGTCCTCGAAGGCGAGGCCGACCCCATCGTGTCGCTAATGGGAGGCAAGCTCAAGCTCACCCGCGGCGGGCTGTTCAAGCTGCTCCCCTATGCCAAGGCCGCAAAGGAGCTGGTGAACTCGGCCCGTGAGGTCGACACCCGCTTCCCCGCCGGCTGGAAGTAGTAGCGAGGCCCGACCGGAACCTCCGATTCTGCTCTGATTCACGATACGGTGCCATCTGCGCGTTTTTCGCTTGTCGCACGTCTCCAACGTACCTGCCAAAGGAAAGACCCTCTTGGGGGACCCACCCTGCCCGAGACGTGCTGCGTCTGCGTTTTCCGGGCGGGTGGGGGCTAACGGTCCCGCGGCCAGGCGGGGACGCGACGGAAGGAGGCGAGCGGCCATCCCGCCGCGGGCGGCGGGGGGGTCGGGCGCAGGAGGCTTGGCCCGAGGTCCTCCTCGAGGACGGACTGACCGTCCCCGAGGGGTGCGGCCGCAGGCCGGGGATCTGCCCTCTATCTCCTTCTTCGTGTTCTTGGTGTCGTGGTGGTTGGCTTCAATCCGCAGCCGCTGAGCGGGCCTCCTCCAGGAGCACCTCGATTTCGCCGTGGAAGTGCTCCACTAGCGTCTCGGGATCCGGGGCGAGCGCGGCATCCACCGCCAGCCCGAGGCGCACCTCGCCCGCATAGCTGAAGATGCTGATCCCCATCCCGAGGTGGGCCGACTGCGGAACCCAGAACATGATGTTCTGGATCCGCGAACCGGCCATGTAGAGCCGTTTCTGCGGCCCCGGGACATTGGTCATCACGAGCGTCGCCTTGCTCCCGAAGAGGTCGACGCCGAGGGCCAATAGCTCCGACTTCGCCATCCCGAGCAGCTGCAGGATGCTGAATGCGACTCCCGCCTGCGGCGACCGCTTCAGCTCGTCCATGCGGCGATGCACCTCGGCAAGACGCTGGCACGGCTCGGGCAGGCCCACGGGGAGGGCGACAAAGACCAGCCCGAAGCGGTTTCCGAGATCGTCGAGCTTCTCCTCCGGGCGCAGGTTGACGGGCACGATCGCCTTGACGTCCCGGCCCTCGATGTCGTCGCCGCGGCTCAGCATGTAGCACCGCATGGCGCCGGTCGCCGCGGCCAATAGGACATCGTTGATGGTGGCGCCGAACGCCTTGCCGACAGCCTTGACCTCGGCGAGCGGGACCGGTCCCGACCACACCGCCTTCTTGGTGATGCCGATCCGGCCCTTGAAAACGGTCTTCGGATCGGGCGGCAGGGAGAGAAGGTCGCGTACGACGCCGGCCGCGCTGGCGCCGCTGCCCGCCATCTCGGCCAGCCGCGCCGGGTTGAGCAGCATCTCCCTTCCCTGGCCGAGAAGGTAGTCGGTAACGCCGCGGCCCCTCGGTTCGCGGCTGCCGGGCGCGCTTCCCGCGCCCGGCCGCACGGCAGCCACGGCATCGGCATCCTCGTCGGTGAGAGAGAACAGCAGGCGCACCAGGGCAATGCCGTCTGCGATGCAGTGGTGGAGCCGGATGATCAGGGCGCCGCCGGCGCCGTAGTTTTCCACCAGGTGTATCTGCCACAGGGGCCGCGAGCGGTCGAGAGGCGTGCTCATGAGGTCGCTCACCAGCTCCTGCAGGGCGCGCTCATCGTGCGGCGTCGGCAGGGCCACGCGGTGCAGGTGAGCACGCAGGCTGAAGTGGTCGTCCTCGACCCACGAGGGACGCCCAAGGGGGAGGAACGACTCCACGACCTTGCTGCGGAAGCGGTCGTGACACATCAGACGGTCCTCGATCACCTCCTTGAAGCGGGGAAACTCCAACGGCTTCTCGAAGGTCATCAGGCCGGTGATCGTCATCAGGTTGGTGGCGTCCTCCATCCTCAGCCACGCGCTGTCGACGTTCGCCATGGCCTCGCGCTCGCCTTGCCAGAGCAGCACCTCGGACCTCCTCGACCGACGCCTCGCCATCCCCTGCTGCGGACAGTCTGCAGCGGAGAAACGGTGCGCCACGCCCTCACCGGTGGAGTCGTTCTCCCTGCATGATACCAACACAGCGGACGTTTCCAGAACCTCGGCGTCGCAGCCTGCAGTTCCTGCCGCGTTGCGTTATGCCGCTCCGCGGCATACTGGTACCTCACGATTCGACAACTACACTCTGCAAAATATTAAATACCTGTACTTACGAAATCATGCCGCATTGCAGAAGAAGGGGTTGACATTTATGCCGCAGTGCGTTATATTCATCGTGTCCGGATGCCGCGGAGCGGCAATAGCCAGTGAGCCCCGAGGCTCACCTCAACAACAATACCGGCGCCTGACAGCGCCACGGAAGGTCGGCAAGACCGACACAGGAGGATGAGATGGCCACGAAGAAGACTCGCAAGCTGCAGAACGACGTCATGGAGTCCGCACACAAGATCTGGCTCGCCGGCCTGGGCGCGCTCGCCGTCGGCCAGGAAGAGGGCACCAAGCTGTTCAAGAACCTGGTCGAGAAGGGGCAGGACTTCGAGAGCGCCGGCAAGGAGCAGGTCGCGAAGGCCAAGGGCACGGTGGCCGGCGTCAAGACGGTGGCCGAGAGCTACTGGGAGACCTTCGAGCGGACGCTCGACGAGAAGGTGACCGCCGTTGTCCATCGCCTCGGTGTCCCCACCAAGGACGAGATCGAGGGTCTGACCAAGAAGGTCGAGGATCTGACGAAAAGCATCGAGAAGCTGCGCAAGTCCGAGGCCTCGACCCGCAAGGCGCCGGCGGCCAAGCCCGCGAAGTAACCACACCCACACGACCACGAATGGGGGCGCCTCGGCGCCCCCTTTTTCTTGTGAACCGCAAAGACGCGAAGGACGCCAAGAAGACATCCTCTTTTCTGATCTTCGCGTTCTTGGCGCCTTTACGGTTCAATCATCCTTCTGCCGCTGCACGGTTTTCGCACCGGGGCTACCCGATGCGGAGCGGTTTGGGGGCTCACCTGCGGCGTAGCGGCAGGAGAACGCCGAGCGCGAGCAGTCCGCCCCATACTGGCCACGGCGCCGACACGGCGGCCAGGATCGCGGCCGAGAGCAGACAGAAGCCGCCGTAAAGGGTGCCGCCGAGCCCGCTCAGCGGCCTCTCGAGCGGCCGGCTGGCCCGTTGCTCGACCAGGCGCAGCCCCTCGGTGACCAGGGTTGGGAGCTTGATCAGGGCGTCCAGAATATCGGGCGCCCGCCTCGTGCCTTCGCGGATCAGCCGGACGGCGCTGAACTCGTGCCGGAACATCGACACGACGTGGCGGTGCGTGACCTCGGTGACGTTGAACTCCGGGTCGAGGAGCAGGCCGACACCCTCGTAGGTCACCAACGCCTTGACCATAAGCACCATCTCCACCGGGAAGTACATGCGGTAGCGGGCGCCGTGGCGTACCGACTCGAGGATGAGCTGAGCGAGCGAGTACTCCCGGACGCTGGAGGCGAGCCGCCACCGCCGCGAGATCTCCTCGACCTCGCGGCGGAAGCCGGCGGCATCGGCGCCGGGGGCCGGCTCGGCGATCGTCGCCAGGTACCGCGAGGCATTCTCGTAGTCCTCAATCACCAGACAGTAGTAGTAGTACAACAGCGCTCGCCGCAGCCGGGAGCCGAGGCGGCCGACCATTCCGAGGTCGAGAAAGCCGAGACGCGGACCGGGGAGAAGGAGGATGTTGGCGGGGTGCAGATCGGCATGGAAGAAGCCGTGCTGGTAGAGCATCCGGATCACCGCCTGCGCGCCGACATCGATCAGCCACCGGCGCTCGGACTCGGGCAGCGCCAGCGCTTGCGCGCTGTCGGGGCGGATACCGTCGAGGCGCTCGAGGCAGAGGACGTCACGGCCCGACAGCTCCCGGTAGACTCGTGGGAAGACGATCTCTGGAAGGTCCTTGAAGCCGGCGGCGAAGGTCTCGGCGTTGTCGGCTTCCCACGTCATCTCCGCCTCGCGAAGCGTGTAGTCGAAGAACTCGTTGATGATGCGCCGCGGCTGCAAGTGCGGCAGGAACACCTGCAGCAGCCGCCCGAGCAGCCGGATCAAGGTCGCGTCCCGGTGCAGGAGGTCACGGATCCCTGGCTTGACGATCTTCAGCACCACGTCGTCGCCGCCGGCGGTCTCGGCGCGGTGGATCTGGGCGATCGAGGCCGATCCGAGCGGCTCGGATTCGATGCGGCGGAAGAGCTCGTCCAGCGGCCGCCCGAGGTCCGCGGCCACGACGTCGCTGACGGCTTCGAACTGCGCCGCCGGCACGCGGTCGAGGAGGTTACGAAGCTCTTCGGTCACCGAGTCCGGTAGCAGGTCACGGCGCAGGCTCAGGATCTGCCCGAGCTTGATGTAGGTCGGGCCGAGCCTCTCCAGCCGGCGCCGCAGCTGCACCGGAAACGGCTTCCTCGCCAGCTCGCGGTCGACGAACGGCCGGATCATCGCCGCCGCCAGCCGCGCCAGGCGCCCGCGCGGCCTCCCCTCGCCCGCCACGACAAACGCGCCCGCCAGCAGGCCGATGAAGTGCCGCTGGGTGGTCAGGAAGCGGCGCACCAGACCTGGAGCGCGAAGGTGGATCGCACTCCCGCTACGGGAGCGTCGTCCGCCGGATGCCGAGGCCCGACGAGGGTCGGAGGCGGCCGTCTGCGTCACCATCAGCCCAGCCTACTCCGCCCTCGGATCATTCGCCCACCACCGGCTGTGACCGGCGCGGTGCCGGCCACCGCCGTGCCATTCGCGTCCCGCGGTAGCGGGCGGGCTCACCGGTTGCGCCCGTACTTTTCGTGGCTCGACACCCAGTCGAGGGATGAGATCGCCGCACCGAGCGAGATCTCGCCGGCGAGCGCAACCCCGGCGATGATCTCGGCCAGCTTCTTGACCTTCCCCTTGCCCCGGCAGCCGAGGATCTCGAGGCACTCGCGCTGGGTGGCAAGGCCGGTGCCGCCGCCGTACGTGGCGACGATCAGCGACGGAATCGTCAGCGAAATGTAGAGGTCGCCCTCGGCCGTCAGCTCGGTGTACAGGATCCCGGCCGACGACTCCGCGACGTTCGCCACATCCTGGCCGGTGGCGATGAACATCGCGGTGATCCCGTTCGGCGAGTGGGCACCGTTATTGTTGGCGCCGGACAGGAACGCCCCCACGGTGGCGACGTTCGAGTGGTAGTAGAGGCTCTCCGGCTCGACCCGCATGTTCTCGACCAGCACGTCGCGGGGGATCACTGCCTCCGCTGTCACCCGCTTGCCGCGTGTGCGCATCATGTTGATCTGAGAGGCCTTCTTGTCGGTGGCCAGGTTCGACTCGAGGTAGAAGCGGCGCACGGTATTGACCTGCTCGAGGATCCAGCTGCAGGCGGCGAAGGTCGCTCTGCCGACCATGTTCTGACCGGCCGCGTCACCGGTCTGGTAGTTGAAGCGCAGGTAGGCGAACTTGTTCGACAGGTAGATGTCGATGTACTCGAGCTTGGCGACGCTCGATGTCGCCTCGGCCGCCTGCCGGATCGGTTCCAGGTGCGACGACACCCAGTCCCGGAACTCGCGGGCCTCGCGGGCGGAGTCGAAGATGAACACCGGCGCGCGCTGCATCTTGTCGTCCTGGACCGTCGTCACCGCGCCGCCGGCCAGGTTCAGGACCTTGATGCCACGGTTGTAGGACGCCACCAGCGTGCCCTCGGTCGTGGCGAGCGGGATCAGGAACTCTCCCTTCGCGTACTCTCCATCCACTATCAGGGGCCCTGCGAGGCCGATCGGCACCTGGGCGACGCCAGTGAAGTTCTCGATGTTCCCCCGGGTCACGCCCGGTTCGAACGAGTACCGCGACAGATGCTCGAGCTTGATCCCCGTGAACGACTCGACGAACGCCTGCCGCCGGCGGATGATCTCGGGAGCGCAGTCGTTATCCCGGTCGCAGGGGATGCCCTCAGGTTGCGCCGCACGATCTCGGATGGTGTCCTTGACCTTGAAGTTGAGCATACCGAACGGCTGGGTGCAAAACCTGAGCCCGACCTCGTGCTTGCCCTTGGCGAGCTCGACACCCTTGCAGAGGATCGTCACCACCTTGGCGAGCGGGAAGGCGATGGGCCGCGCCTCGCTGATCTCGGACGGGTTGAGATTCTCGTCGTTGCCGACCTCCAGGACCAGCTGATCCCAGGCCACCTCCTCGCCGTCGATCGCCACCCCCTCCAGATGCGTCAGAGTCGCATCGCTGAGGCGGTTCTTGAGGCTGAACCTGACCCCCTCGGCGCTGTTCTCGAGGCTCCCCAACGTGTAGAGCTGCTTCAGAATCAACGACGGTATCTTCACGGCGTCCCCTCCAGACTGCATCCCCGCGGGCTGAACCCTCCGATTCTACCATCGGGACGCGGGGCGACGAGTCGGCTGCGGGGCCCCGCTCACCAGACGAACGAGACGCCGATCGAAGCCTCGGCCTGGAGGAAGTTCTTCCGGTAGGAGATGAGGGCGCCCGGCGCAAGCGCCGAGCTGCGGGTATCGGCGCCTGTCCAGTACCCTCTCAGGTCGAGACGAATCGCCGAGAAGTCGCCCAGGAAGAGCTTCATACCGCCGCCGAGACTGGCCGACAACCGGCTCTCACTGTGACCTGTCAGCGCCTGCAGGTCGAACCGTGTCAACCCCGCTGCCGCGGTCAGGTAGTACGCTACCCCATCGCCACTGTACCAGTTGCGCACCAGGCCCAGGTGGAGGTAGCTGACCTTGAGGTCGCCCGCAGTGCGGGATCCGTTGAGCGGAATGCCGCTCTCCACCTCGCCGTTCTGGCGGCTCCCCCAGAGCTCGACCTGGAGGTCTTCGGACACCGGCACGTCGATGGCGAATGCGAGCGACGTGGACGACCGGACACTGGCCGAGAAAGGGCTCAGCGGCGCGATCTCGAAGCCGACGAGGCTGCCCCCGGTACGGTAGCCGCCAAGCACCGTCACCTCGTAGCGCGCGATCGACTGCATCGGTGCGCCCGGCTGCTGGGCGCCCGCGAGGCACGGCACAAGGAGAGCCAGGGCGACGCAGAGCTCGACGACATGTTTGCTCATGACCGCCACTTTACAGCACCGGGCAAGGTCCCGCCTAGATCTGGACGACAGTGATCAGAAAGTGTCCGCCGCAGCCGGCGCTTCTCACCGTCTGCCAAAAAGCGTGGCGCGGGAGGTACCGCCGAGGGTGGCGTTCTCGACAAGCTCGGAAGACCGCTGCAGACGGTGCGGAGGGTCGTCAACGGCAAGGGGGAGCGCCGCACTACATCGCTTCGAGGGTGATGAGGGTCTCGTGCAGGCCTTCGAACTGGCGCGTGACCTTGTGGGTCCGCGCGAGGAACACCAACGGCCGTGCAGCCTGGTGGGACTCTCGCACCTTGACCGACTGGGAGATGAACGGCTCGAGCACCGGCTGCCCTTCCTCGCGCAGCTCCTCGACCAGCTGCCGGGGCAGGCTCGCCCGCTCCTGGAACTGGTTGACGACGATGCCGCCGGTCCTGAGCCCCTCGTTGTGATCTTCGCGCACCTCATCGATATCCCCAAGAAGGCGGTAGAGGGCCCGCCGGGAAAACTGATCGCAATCGAAAGGGATCAGGCAGCGATCCGCTGCAATCAGCGCCGACAGCGTGAAGAAACCGATCGACGGCGGCGTATCAATGAAGACGGCATCGAAGCCGTCGATGCTGTCGAGCGCCTCACGCATCTTGTAGATCTTGTACTTGGCGTCGAGCTTGGCCTCCAGCTCTTCCATCTCCGGAGAGGCGGGCATCAGCTCGAGGCCCTTGAACGGCGTGCGGTGCGTGAACGAGCGCGCGCTGTCGCGGAGCAGACGGAAGCCCAGCGTCTGCTCGAAAAAGCCGGCCAGATTCGGGCTCGCCTCCGCCGCCGCCTCGCCGAGCAGGTAGTGGCTCGAGTTGGCCTGAGGATCGAGGTCGACCACCAAGGTGCGCCGCCCTCGCGCTGCGCTTACCGCGGCCAGGTTGCATACGATCGTCGACTTGCCAACCCCACCCTTTTGGTTGAAGACAACCCAGCGCATCGCTCCCCTCCTCGCCTCCGGCGCCCCGGAGCTCGTCTCCTCAGCAATCTAACGTCCTTGCCGCACCGCGTCAAGGTCCCTCCGCAGTGCGGCACACCCCCCCCTCCCGGCGTCCACGGTGGTAGGGTGGCAATGTGAAACCGCCGGACAAGCCGGATCGCGTGCCGTTCATCGCCTCCTCCGGCGAGCGTCGCCCGCGCCGCACACTTCCACTCGGCACCCGGATCGCCACGCTGACAGCTCTCCTGCTGCTGATCCTGCTGGCGGTCTTCCAGATCGCCCGGCTCCGCCACCACCCTCCTCCGGTGGTCGCGGAGCCGCTGGCGCCCTCCTCAACACCGACCGCCACATCCCCCAGGCGGCCGCCGACACCCACCCCGACTCCGATCGAGATGGCCTCCGACTGGGTCGTCATCCAACCCGAGGCGACCCGGACCCCGACGCCGCTGCCAACGCCGACACCTGCTCCCGAGCAGCCTCGGCTTCCCACCTCGACCCCGACCGTGGCCCAGTGCGTCGGACTCCGCTCGTCCGCCTCCCAGTCGAGCATCACCCTCGGCCAGGTGCTCATCAGCGCAGAGCTGACCAACCACTGCGGCCGCGAGCTGCAGCCGCTCGAGGTGTGGGTCAGCGTTGCGGGCTACCGTCAGGGTGCACTGGTGCAGACCGCCTACGGCCACCCCTTCGACGTCCTCACCCCGGGCCACTCGGAGGAGGTGACCATCGGCCTTCCCGGTTCCCTCGATTGGTACGATCGGGTCACCGTGGAGGTGGGGGAGCAACCGAAGTACTGAAGTTCTCCGCGGCTCCGGCGGCCGTAGAGGCGTGGGGAGATTCTCTGGAGCTCCGGCGGGCGGGGATCTCTGCCCAGGGACGGTCCCGCGGCGGGGCGGGAAGGGAGCGGAAGGACGCGAGCGGCCATCCCGCCGCGGGCGGCGGGGGGACCGGGCGCAGGAGGCTTGGCCCGAGGGCCTCGGAGGGTAAGCCGCCGAGCACGGTTCCCCTGGCGTCCTCGGCGGGTGCAGCCGTGAGCCGACGCGCCGGTTCGTTCCCGCTCCGCCGGCCCGCACAGCGGGCTGCGGGCGAACGCCCGCACGGGACATGCGATCGCGTAACACCTGTCCAAGCCGGATCGTGCAGGGCGTTCTCCTCGCGCCTTGCCGCCAGCGAGCGAGGAGTCGCTGACCTCGTGGTCGCGACGACGAAGCGAGCGCAGGGGCGAGGTGCGAGAGGGCGTTCCTGCGCGATCCCTCCCCTATCTAAAAGGGTGGGGGGCTCGCTCACCTCTCGGAGCATCCTGGAGGCAGATCCGAGCGCAGCGGCCCCTCGGGGCCGGCAGGGCGGGCCGAGGCTTGCCTCGAGGACGGACTGACGGTCCCCTAGGGGTGCGGCCGCAGGCCGCGGATCTGCCGTGGCGGGGATCCCGGTAGTGAGGGGGCCTGGGGACAGTTCTCTGGAGCGCGCTCCACCCGGACCTCTCGGGTGGGTTGGGGAAACTTAATCACTTAATCACTTAATTACTCAATCACTTAGTCACTTTCTCCGCTCCATCTCCATTCCCGCCACGGGGCCAGCCCGAACGCGGCCTCGCCCAGGAACATCCCCGCCTCCATGCCGACCGCCATGCCGAGCAGCATGCCGACGTGCATGCCCACGATTCGCGAGCCGGTCAGGGCAGCGACGGCGGGGCCGAGCAGGCGCCCGCAGGCGATCATCCCGGCCAGCATCGCCAGGTTGCCGACCAGGTGCGTCGACACCCACCGCCGCCGGCTGGTGCGGGCGAGCTCGGCGCAGCGGGTGAGCCACAGCGACGGCGGGATGGCGCCCGCGAACATGCCGAAGGTCATCCACGAGAAGACCGCGTGCCAGACGCTGTGCCTCGCCATCATGTGCATCGCCGGCGCGCGCATCGCCTCGAGCGCGGGGCCAGCGAGGTCGACCCACCACCCCAGCAGCATGCCGAGGCCGCCAAACGCGGTCATCACGATCAGCATGTCGACGCGGTGGTTGAGGCGCTTCCGCACCACCCATGCCTGCTGTACGAGCAGCGCCAGCGCGGCGGCAACGACCACCAGTTGCAGCGCCGCGCGCACGGGCGACCGCGCCATCACCACCAGCACCACTCCCTGGGCAAGCGTCGCCGCCGCCAGGATCCACCCCACCATTCTGTCGCGCGTCACGTCGCCGCCCCGACCGCCCGCACGGAGGCGCGGAGACGGGCATCGGCGACGGCCTCCGCCTCTTCCTCGGCGAACGGCGTCGTCGCACGCCAGGTCACGACCAGACTCGAGCAGGTCATGAGGATCGCGGCCGCCACCGGGTGCAACAGGCCAGCGACCGCCAGCGCGACGCCGGCTACGTTGTAGACCAGCGCGAAGCGCAGGTTGGAGCGGATCGTGCCCACGGTCGCCCGCGCCAGCCCGATCGCCCACGGCAGCGCGCGCAGGTCCCCCGAGTGCCACGAGATGTCGGCAATCTCGGCCGCCAGCTCCGCGCCCGAGGTCACGGCGACGCTGACCTCTGAGCCGGCCATCGCCGCGGCATCGTTGACGCCATCGCCAACGAACAGGATTCGCCGTCCCTCAGCGTGCAGGCGCACGACCTCGGCCACCTTGTCCTCGGGCCGCAGCGACGCCAGCACGCGGTCGGCGCCGACCCTCAGTGCCCGCTCGGCGGCATCGCCGGTCAGCACCGCGGTTGCCACACCGAGCCCCCGCAGCTCACCGAGAGCCTCTCGCCAGCTCGAGCGCAGGCGCTCGTCGACTGTCGCCGCCGCCGCCACCTCGCCATCGATGAGAACCGCGAGCTCGTGCGCGCCGGGAACTTCCCGCAGTCGGCCTCGCAGCCGCCGCCACGCCGGGTCATTGGCCGCCACCAGCGAAGCGGCGGTGCCAACAGTGACACGGCGCACGCCGCCGGCGACGGTGGCAACCTCGGCCTCGACGCCACGCCCCGGCAGCAGCCGCAACGCCAGCACCCGCGGCTCCTCGCCGCCACTGCCGACCAGATCGTGAAACGCCGCCGCCACCGGGTGGTCGCTCGCTCGCTCAACCGCAGCCAGGACCGCTCGTACAGTCTCCTCCGACAGGCCCGGGACGGCGCCGACGGCGAGATCCACGAGCGTCGCCCGCGGCTCGGTCAGAGTACCGGTCTTGTCGAACAGCGCCGTGTCGACCGCGGCCAGCGCCTCCACGGCATCCCCGCCACGAGCCACCAGGCCGCGGCCCGCCAGACGGGCGAGGGCGCCCCACACGGCGAGCGGCGTTGCCAGCCCGAGCGCGCAGGGGCATGCCACCAGCAGCACTGCCATCGCGTTGAAGAGGCCGGCCTGCCAGCCGGCGTGCCAGGTCCATCCCGCGAACGTGCCCGCCGCCACCACCGTCACCACGGGCAGGAACCAGGCCACCACCCTGTCGGCGGCTCGCTGCAGCGTCGATGGTACGCCGCGGGCGCGCTCGACGGCATCGAGGATGTGGTCGATCCGGCGCTCCGCGCCGTCCGCGGTGGCCACGATCTCGAAACGGGCGTCGACGCCGTGAGTCCCCGCCCACACCAGGTCGCCGGGACGGCGGGCGGCCACGAATCCCTCGCCGGTCATTTCCGCCTCGCGCACGAAGCCCTCGCCGGCGGCGATCGCGCCGTCCGCGGGGATTGTCTCTCCGGGGTTGACGACGAACCGCTCGCCGCAGCGCAGCTCTGTGACCGGGATCTCGCGCTCGCCACCGTCCTCCTCGACCACCCGACACACCGTCGTCTCCGGCGCCCACTCGAGGGCCGAGCGCAGCGCGCGGTCGCGGGCGGCGACGGTCAGCTGCTGGCCGAGACCGTACACCACCAGCAGGATGCACACGACCTCGAAGTAGGTGTGACCTGAGCCGGTGACGGCCGCCACCACCGACGTCGTCATCGCGCCGCCGATGCCGGCCAGGAACATCGCCTCGATCGTCAGCCGCCCACGCCTCGCCTCGCGCCAGGCGTTGCGGGCGAGCGGCCAGCCCAGCAACGCGACACTGATCAGCGACAGCGAGAACAGCCCGCCGTTGACCGCCAGCCGCTGCCCGGCGGTGGCCTCGGAGCTGTTGATGGCGAGGCTGAAGGTCATGGCGTTGGCGGCGACCAGGACTCCGGCGATCACCCGCCACCAGGAGCGCAGGTCAGCCGGCCCGTGCGGCCCGCAGCCGCAGCCCGTAGTCTCCAGGTCACACGCCGGGGCAGCCACCTCAGCTGCCGAGCGGGGGGCCCGCTTTGAGCCGCGCGAGGTCGTCCGAGCGCAGCGCGCGAGACATATCGCCCGTAGCCTTGCGCACCGCCGCCACCAGCACCGGCTGCACCGGTGTGCCCGAGTTCCCCCACGATCCCCGCACGTAGGTCAGCACCGCCGCTAGCTGCTCATCCGTCAGGTGCTTCCACGACGGCATCACCTGGTTGAACTGCTTCCCGGCGACCTCGAGCGGCCCCTCGAGCCCGTGCAGCACGATCGCCGCCGCGACGTCCGCACGGCCGTTCGCCCACCTCGAGCCAGCGAGCGGTGGGTAGTTGCCCGGCACTCCCCCGCCGTTCTGCTGGTGGCACGACATGCAGTTGTTGAAAACGCGTCGCCCGAGGACCATGGGGTCGACCTCCTTGGGCGCCGCCGGCGGCGCCACCCGCAACCCGGCCGCCGGGTTTTCGTTGTACACCCTCGGGCTGAACGCGCCACTGTACATTCCCAGATACCAGCCGCCGAACCCCATGATGAACAGGCACAGGAACACCAGCCAGCTCGGCGCCGGCTCGTACCCGTCGCGCGGCTCCGCCATCTCGCGGTAGATCGGCTCGTGGAGGTCGACGACCACCGGCCCCTCGGCCTCCCGGCGCTCCAGCTCCGGCCTATGCGGACGATCCCCGTCCTTCATTGCGGCACCTCCGGAACCGGGTGGGTGTGGTCAAGGCTCGTGAGGTAGGCGACCAGCGCCTTGGCCCGCCGAGTGGGCACCACGGCATACCCGGGGACCTCCCATCCGGGGGGGAAGCTGAGGGCGTCGTGCGGCACCTGGACCTCGACCGGCACCTTTCTGAAGAGGAACGGAAACGGTGGCATGTTGGAGCCGGGAGAGGTGATCCGCGGGTTGTACAGGTGGAGGAAGTGCCAGTTCTCGTTCGGCTGGCGGACGGCGATGTTGGCGAGATCGGGTCCGGTGCGCATCGTGCCGAGAAGCGGCGGCGCGTCATAGATATGGTCGCGAGCCACGGTCCGCCGGGTGCCCCACCCGCGCTCGATGTCGTCGCCGAACCCCTCGGGCCGCACCTGCTGGCTGTGGCAGTAGATGCAGCCGTCGGCAATGTAAACGCCTCGCCCCTCGGCGACCAGGCCGGTCGGCGGCACCGGATACTGGGTCCCGTCAGCATCCACCAGCGGCTGCAGGCCTCCGAGCTGCTTCTCGGGGATCGACACCAGGCCGGTGAACGACAGCAGGACCGTGAGCAGCACGCCAACATAGAGGAAGACGGCGCGGTTCATCCCGCACCTCCCGCCAGGACGGCAGACGGCGCCGACGCCGGCTCCGGCAGCCGTCGGCCCTTGAGCGTAAACATCCTCCATGCGAGGACCGCGAACGCCACGTGTCCGGTCGCCAGCAGGATCCCGGCGAAAGTCCTCGACCACAGGTACGGCAGAGTGTGACGGACGACGTCGAGGAAGGCGACGTCGGGGTTGTCCATGGCCAGGCCCTGCAGAATGCCACCCCAAGTGAGCCCGAGCCAGTAAACCGCCATACCGAGCGCGGTGCCCCAGAAGTGGACCTTGATCAACCTCGGCGAGCTCCACTCGCGGCCGGTAAGCCGGGGCGCGATGTAGTAGATGGCGCCGAACATCACCATCGTGAAGAAGCCGTATACGCCGAGGTGGGCGTGGGCGATAGTGTAGTGCGTGAAGTGGGTCACCTCGTTGACCGTGCGCAGCGACTGCAGCGAGCCCTGGAAGCTGACTACCGTGTAGCTCATCGCGCCGAGCACGATGAAGCGCAGCGTCGGGCTCACCTTGAGGAGCGCGAAGTGCCCCTTCATGGTCATGTGATGGTTGACGGCGACCGTGGTCACCGGGATGAACATCATCACGCTGCCGACAATCCCCACCGTGATCAGCCACGCCGGCAGCGGCCCGCCCACCAGATGGTGAGTGCCGGCCCAGTTGTAGAACAGGGCCAGGGTCCAGAAGCCCAGCAGCGACAGGTAGTAGCTGTGGATCGGCCGTCCCAGCACCTTCGGCAGCAGGTAGTAGACCGTGGCCAGTCCGATCGGCGTGAACCACAGTCCGAGCACGTTGTGCGCAAACCACCAGTTGGTTGCCGCCTGCACGACCCCGCGCGCCAGCGCGCCGTGGATCAGGGCGTTCGCCATCACGTACAGGAACGGGAACCACAGCACCGACCCGAACAGGTACCACTGCGACACGTACACGTGGCCGACCCGGCGCGCCGAGAACATCATCAGAGAGGCCGCCATGACGACCACGAAGATGCCTGCGAACAGGAACGACCAGCCATAGGGGAACTCGAGCCACTCGACGCTGGTGCCGTGGCCGGTGAGGATGGCGATCGATCCGCCCGCCACGCCGACGTTCCACAGGGCACAGCCCACCACCAGGGGCAGCTGCAGCGGCAGCCGCACGCGGCTCAGGCGGGCCTGGAGCCACAGCAGAGTGCCGATCCCGGCCATCGAACCCCAGCCGTAGATCATGGTGTTGAGGTGAACCGGACGAACGCGCCCGAAGGTCAGCCACTCGGCTCCCGATAGGAAGCCTGGGGTGTGCATCTTGATCGAGGCGACGAGTGCGAGCACGGTGCCGAACAGCAGCCAGAACACCGCGCTGACGAAGAACGCCACCACCGGGTAGGCGCAGGATGCGTCGACCTCGGCACGCCACGCCACCGTCGGCTCGGCGCCGAAAGAGGCGGCAGCGTTCATGGCCGGTCTCCCGCGTCCTCGCTCGCGTCGATGGAGCCCGGAAACGCATCGGTCACCATGCCGACTGGCTCCTCGTCATCGAAGATGCTTAACGCGCCACGCCCGAAGCCCCGCATCTGGCCGGTCCGGATCGCCCAGACCAGGCCGTAGACGGCGGTCGCACCGAACAGGGCCACCGTGCCCCAGACGACAGCGTAGATCGGGCTCATCCTCTCTCCTTCCTCGGCGCACCGAGACGACGGCCACGCCGGCCGGAAGCCACCGGCGCCCTCTGTCCCGGCGACCCGCCGGGCGCGGGTGGCACGGCACGCAGCGCCCGGGCCGTCGAAGATCCCTCACACCTTCGGACTGACTCTGTCACGACCTTGTCATTATAGGGGCACTCTCGAGACCTCGCTCGTGTTGCATCGGTCTTCGCCGCCCCTGCCGCGGCTCCGCGACCGGTCGCGGAGCCTCCGCCCTCCCGCGCGCCGCCCGCGGACGGTGTAGACTCCCTTGCGACCACGGAAGGGAGGTCCCATGACCGACATCATCACGCTGGATACCGACGACCGGAAGAAGCTGCTCGAGCGGTTCCTGCGCTACGTCCGGATCGACACCCAGTCAGACGAGGACTCGACGACGAGCCCGTCGACTGAGAAGCAGAAGAACCTGGCGCGGCTGCTGGTGTCCGAGCTCGCCGAGCTCGGCCTCGACGATGCAGCGATGAACGAGTGGGGCTACGTCACCGCCACCGTCCCAGGCAACGTGCCGAGCACCCACCCGGCGGCCGGCAAGGCCCCGACCATCGGCCTGATCGCCCATCTGGACACCTACTTCGCGACCGCTGGAGAGGGTGTGACTCCACAAGTCATCGAGTCCTACGACGGCGGCGACATCGCGCTGCCCGGCGACCAGGAGCAGGCGATCGTTGCCGCCGACAACCCGAACCTCGGCCGTTGCGTCGGCGAGACGATCATCACCTCCGACGGCACCACGCTGCTCGGCGCCGACGATAAGGCCGGCATCGCCGAGATCGTGACCATCGCCGACTGGCTGCTCCGGCACCCCGAGGTGATCCACGGCCCCGTCCGCATCGGCTTCACCACCGACGAAGAGATCGGCCGCGGCACCGAGCACTTCGACGTCGAGGCGTTCGGCGCCGACTACGCCTACACGCTCGACGGCTCCGACCTCGGCGAGATCGAGGACGAGACCTTCTGCGCCGATGCCGCCACCGTCACCATCGCCGGCCACGACGTTCACCCCGGCTACGCCAAGGACATCCTGGTCAACGCGGTGCGTGTGGCCGCGGCGATCATCGACGGGCTGCCGGAGGGCTTCCTCCCGGAGAGCACTGAGAAGAAGGAGCCGTACCTCCACCCCTACACCCTGTCGGGCGACGTCGCCAAGGTGAGCCTCAAGGTACTCGTGCGCGCGTTCACCGCTGACGAGCTGAACCAACGTGAGGACTCCCTGCGCGAGGTCGCCGCCGCGGTCCAGAAACGCTTCCCCAAGGCCAAGATCGAGGTCGCGATCGAGGAGTCCTATCGCAACATGTCCTACAAGATCGCGGAGGACCCGAAGGTGCTGGAGTACGCCCTCGAGGCGACGCGACGCCAGGGTATCGAGCCCAAGCAACAGTCGATTCGCGGCGGCACCGACGGCTCCCGCCTGTCGTACATGGGCCTCCTGACACCGAACATCTGGGCCGGCGGCCAGAGCTTCCACTCAGTCAACGAATGGGTGTGCCTCGACTGGATGGCCAAGGCCGCCGAGACCACGATCCAGCTGCTCGGGATCTGGGTCGAGAAGAGCGGCGAGTAGCCCCGACGGCACGCCAGCTATCACCGCGCTCTTCGCGTTCCGCCGGCCCTCCGGCGGCTGCTTGCGAGCGGCCCTGGCTGAGCGCGCAACTGGCGGCCTTGCACGGGGTTGACAACCGCCGCGGCTGACACCACACTGTTGTCAGCGCAACAGAGACAGAGTATCGAATCGCCGCCGTGCCGCCGGCCCAAATGCCGGAGGCGTGTGGGATGTATCTCGCGCCGTCCTGCACGACGCCCCGCGGTGGCTTGCCCGAGCCATGGGAGGTGGATCGTGACCAAGAGAGCATCGTGGATCGTCCTGGCATCGCTCGTCCTCGCCGTAGCGCTGGCCCCGGCTGTGTGGGCCGGCGACGAGGGACCGCAGATGTACCTCGTCGAGGACAACCCGGTCGTGCCGGCGCAGATGGAAGCCTACGAAGTCTTCATCAAGGAGCTCGTGGGCCAGATGGAGGCGTCCGAGTTCCCTTACCCCGTCTACACCTACATGACGGACGACCTGCACTACCTCTACGTGTTCCCGGTCGCCGACTTCGCCGACGTCGGCAAGCTGTTCGCGTCTTGGAGCGAGCTGGTCGGCAAGTGGGGCAAGGAGAAGTTCGAGGAAGCGATGAAGAGGAGCATCGGGACCTACGAGTACCAGAAGTTCTCGCTCTACCTGTACCGGCCCGAGCTCTCCTACGTCCCGGAAGGAATGAAGGAAGACCCCGAGAGCCTCAAGTTCGTGTTTTGGGGCACGGTCCAGGGCGAGCCCGGTCGCCAGCAGGAGCTCGAGGACAGCTTCAAGCAGTACGTGGCGCTGTACCAGGGGAAGAAGGTCCAGCACGGCTGGCAAACCTACATGACGGTGATGGGAGGCGAGGCGCCCGAGTACGTCTACACGGAGCAAGCCGCCAGCGCCGGCAAGTTCTGGACCGAGGTCGAGGAGATCGACAAGGACTTGGGGGAGGCCGCCAAGAAAGCGTGGATGGCCATGACCAAGCTCATCCGTGGCTATAGCTACTCGACCGGCACCTACCGGCCCGACCTCTCCTACATCCCCAAGGCCGCCAAGCAGAAGGAAAAGCAGGAGCAAATGATGGAGCAGAAGAAGGAGGAGAAGGAGTAGCCCGGATCATCCACCCGCGAGGATTTCCACCCTCCAGCCGCCGTCGGGGAGAGTGCGTTCGAGGCGCAGCAGCCGTCCGTCCTCGAGCCTCACCCGGGCCACGTGCCGGACCGGACGGCCGGCCTCGGCCGAGCCCTCGAGCCTCTCGTCGGTGATGTTCGCGATCGGTACCCGCTCGCCGCCGATCCAGACCGCCACCGGTCGATCGTCCCCCCGTCCCTCCGACCGGCACTCGACACGGGCGATCATCGGCAGCGCCACGTATTGAGAATAGCAGCGGTCCCGCTTACGTCGAGCACGGTCACCTCAAGCGAGGGCCCGGAAAGAACCCCGTAGCAGAGCACGAACGCGAGCGCAATCGCCCTGGAAAGTACTCAAGAATGGCGACCCCAACGGGATTTGAACCCGTGTTGCCGGCGTGAAAGGCCGGTGTCCTTGACCTGGCTAGACGATGGGGTCGCGTCGCTATTCTCTGCTGTCGTGCGCCGCCGGCTGCGGCGCCCCGCTCCGGGCAGCCGGAAACCGGGCCGCCATCGTACACCACAACCCCGCCCCACGGAAGCCCGGACGCGTTCTCAACCCGTGTCGCCCCGCAGCCGGTCGCACCGGCTACACCGGCCTGCTGGCAGAGAACCGACTCCGGTCAGTACACGGTCACCCTCACGGCGTCCGAGCGCGCGCCGCTGGCTGGCTCCTCCGTTCGAAAGGTGTGGACGCCCGGCTCGAGGGGCCAGCGCGACGTGTAGGGCGCATCAGCAACCCGAAACGGGCGGCCGTCATCGGCGGCCCCGTGCACCACCGCCAGCCGAGATTGGGTCCTCCAGTTGACCGTGCCGCTTCCCTATCGCAACCCATCGGGCGGAAATGACCCGGCCACGCCTCCGCGACGGACCTCGGCCGCTCCCACGACCAGCCACGTAACCATGGCGAGGAGACCGGTCATACCGCCGAGCAACGGATCGACGGCCGGAAACAGGATGCGCCACACGCCGTATGCCTGGCCGTTGAACGCACCGTGGATCCAGCCGGCCAGAATCAGCGCGCCCTCGATGGCG
>Ga0315536_1000157_pt1 | contig 32038 bp, 27 predicted proteins | sample SalMarSW160230MG_FD_203093 | JGI IMG/M metagenome (GOLD analysis project Ga0315536, IMG submission 203093) | Salt marsh sediment microbial communities from the Plum Island Ecosystem LTER, Massachusetts, United States - Salt Marsh Sediment SW1602-30 ...
ACTTCAGATACTTTGGACTTCGATGAATTTGATGAATTAACTTTAACCCGCTTAGGTCATCCTTATATCGTAGGAGATATGATAGATGTTCCCGAAGGGAAAGTATTAAGGATAGAACCTGGAGTGACCCTAAAGCTCCTCCGTAATAAACTGATTTATATAGAGGGTTCTTTGAGGGCCGAAGGAAAAGAGAATCAAGAAATTATTTTTAGTTCCGAAAGCAATGAACCCTGGGCTGGAATAAGATTTGAAAAAGACACTCCCAACAACACCGTCACTTCGTGCTTGGAATTCGTAAAGATTGATAACGCCAAAAGGTGTCGCAATTTAAGCTGTTCTGAAAATGTTATTTTAAGCGTTGACGATAGGTCGATTAGTTTTAGGAATTCTATATTAGAAAACACTGCCGGAGCCGAAATAGGGACCTGGCTGATTTATTCATCCTCAAGTCTGGAAAATATAGATTTCTCGAATTTTGATACCGCTGTTGATATGGAGGGAGGGGCATCGGAAATAAAAGATTGCTCTTTCTTTGAAAATTACCGCGGTCTTTATGTCAGGAATAAGAGCAAACCCCACATCCTGAATAATACCTTTGAGAGTAATACTAGGCCAATTTACTCCGTTTATTCTTTCCCTTTCTTGGCAGGCAACACAGCAGAAAATAATATTTACAATGCAGTGTCCATAGGAGGCATACTGGCGACCACTACTTTATACAATGACTTGCCCTACGTACTTGAAACGGGGAATACCACAGAAGAAAGCATTCTTATTCTTGAGCCTGGCACAGTAATAAAGTTGAAAGACCAAAGGTTCGAAATCAATGGAAAAATATTAACTCCAGGGAATAATGGTAAGCCGGTAGTCTTTACTTCTCTCCTGGATGACGAATATGGAGGAGATACTAATAATGATGCAGGTGCCACCCAGGCCACTTCCAGCGATTGGCACAACTTATTCTTTAGAGATTCAGGTTCTATACTGCAAAACGTCATCATCCGTTACGGGGGCAGCGAAGGCAGCCCGGCATGGATAAACGTGGGAGCTATTACCTTGGATATGGACGTAGAAATAGTGTTGAAGAATTCGTTGATCGAAAAGAATATCCATGCCGTTTCTTTCCCGACCGGCACTTCCTGCGAGGAAATTAAAGAAACGATTCTAGGATTCGAAGCGCAGAATACCGTTTTCCAGGACAACAAATACCTCACCTATCCCCATTGCACCTGGTAGTTAACTTTTTTCCTTGCTATCGGGTGCTTTTGATGGATACCGCCGTACCGTAGCATATATTTCGGTACGGCGTATTCTACTTCTTTACCCTTTAGGCCATTTACAAGTCTTACTTCTTTTACAACATTAAAAACATAGGTAAAGGCAGAGGTCCGACCTCTGTCAAATCAGCAGAGGTCCGTCCTCTGTACTTTTTGAGTTTTGGGATTTCTGTTTTTGCTTGACTTGGAGGGAAAGATGAATATACTTGATAGTAAAAAGGTGAATTGAATGTTTGAAAAAATTCCTGGAAATTTTTCACCGGAGGAAAAATTAGTACGTTACAACAAAGAAAAAGATTCTTTGGAAAAAGATTTAGATTTACTTTTAGGTATTGCGGAATACGAACATAGGGGCAACAACAAGAGAGAGGTTACAAAGCTAAGTACAAGTATAAAGAAAATCGATGAAGAAATAAAAAAGGTAGAAGAAGAAATGAAAAGAAAAGATTGGATAAGGCAATTCAAATTACGGAGAATTACAGGAAGAAGAAAGAGAAATTTTAAGAAGGAAGGATAACTTTTTTAATCCTTCCGTTTTATTTTGGAAAACATGTGGAAGAGATGGGGATAAATACAGGAAAAGGCCTGAATAAGCTCAAGGACAAGAAGTGGCATAAGATGTTGATATCGCAAGGATACTGTTGACAAAAATGATTTTAAGGTCTTAAATAAAAATCAGAACCTTAAAGAAGGATTACTTTCTCTCGTATACGGTTGAGTCTTTGACACTTAGATTTATCAACCCTACAAACATTGGATTTCGCCCATTTTCCCTCACGGGAAACTAGTCCTGCTCGCAAGAGCTTTCGTATAAAGAGGGGGTTCTAAAAGGCATTTTTGCCTTTTTTCTTTTGGCCAAAAATAAAAGAGAACTTTATGTTCTCCCTAATTTTTTAAAAAAATTTGTTAATTTTTTTGTTTGACTTATTCCAGAATTCCAAAACTTCAAATACCATCTGCTTTGTGTCTTCCCTTATGATTCTCTTTTCCCTTTTCAGGTCTTCTATCTCTTCTCCTATGGAAGAAACATACTCTGCACAACCGCCTTTAGCGTCATATATCAATTTGCTGATTTCGTCTTTTATCTCTTTTTTTCTCCTTAACAAATCTCTTATTTCAGCACATCTATTTTTTCCAATAATGTCCTTCAGGGCCGCTCACCTTAATGAAGTTTCCTTTATATTCTTTTCAATCCTTTTCAATTCCAGCTTGTCCTGCTTTATTCTGGCTTTTCTCTTACGCGTATAAATCTTCTGCAAATCCTTGGGGAAACCCGCTTTCCTTAGGAACTTAATTTCCCCCTTCCATCTTGCCATTCTTTCTTTCAATTGACTCCTTCTCACAAGTGTAAGCTTCTCTCCTATAGATCCGGGAGGAATTCCTACAAAGCATTTACAACCACGCATGGTAACCATTTATTATTCACCTATAAAGAACTAATAACCGGACTTTGTTTTCTTTTTGCATTTTTAAAGGGGTGATTCTTTTTTTTCGGAAAGAGGCAAACGTGTCCTGCTTCGGCAGAAAATGCTTCAAAAAACTTATGCAAGAAAACAGAAATCCTTTGGTTCTTATATCTTAATTACCAAAAAAGCCCTGTCAAGGGCTTTTTAATTACTCAGAGAAAATTTTTTATCTCCACAGGGCGTAATAGAACATTACCACCACCACAATCACTCCGATAAGGAGGTCTATCAGGAAAAAATGGTTTCCTCTTTGATTGTTGATTATTTTATTCATAAGTTTTACTGGTTTTATCTAGAACCCGGCGAAAGACCTTATTTTATCTATAGGCAAGGCACTGACCCTTCCCCAATAATCAACCGTATTCAATCCCAGGAATTCCCCCTGGATGTTAAAAAGGGCGCTGCCGGCCAAAGTTGTAGTCTCCATTATATTAGTATAAATAGTATCTTTGTCAAAGTATTTGACCATCCCTTCGTTAACCGTGGTTTCTATGGCCTGCCCTGTCTGGAAAGCACCCACCAGAAAAACCCTCTGCCCTTTCCTTAAATTATCCAGGTTAGCAAATCCTACGGTGAGGAGATTGTTCTTTTCCACCTTAATGAGAGCAAGGTTGCTCTCCAGATCTCTTTTAAGAACAGTGAAAGAAACAGGCTGGCCCTCTACAAGAATACTAAACTTCCCTCCCTGGGGAACCAGATCGGCTAGAGTTACTATCAAACCGTCGGCGGTAATAACCAGACCGGAACCTTTAATGGTCTTTCCATCGGCCTGGGTAACGATTCCCGCTACAGCTTTATCAACTTTTTCCACGGAATCCTGGAGAGCAGTATTCTCCTGTATGGTTACTTCATTTCTTTCCGTGACATAAACAGGCCTCTGTTCCAAACTATACTGCTCAAAGAGCGGTCTTTCTATAAAATAAGGCCAGAGAATCTGGTCAGCAAAAATGCCGCCGCAGATACCCACGACGAAAGCTAGCAGGGTGTAGAGGATAAACTTTTTCATCTTGAATGCCTTATCGGGAAGAAACGGGCGCCCTCCTTCTGATTCGTTTTCCGGATTTAATAAAATCGCCCGGCCCTTTTATCAGAATGTCGCTGTCTTCCACTTCCACCGAAGCCATTTCCCCTTCTTTGATTTCTCCAGAAACAATCTTCACGGAAAGCGGATCAAGAATCTTCTTCTGAATAACTCTCTTTAACGGCCTGGCTCCCAGATTGTTGTCAAAACCTTTTTCAGCTATCAGATCCCTAACTTCACTTGAGAATTTAACTTTAATATTTTTCTGCTGCAGCCTCTTCATCACTTTTTGAAGTTCCAAGTCAGCTATTTTCTTGATGTCATCCTTACCGAGATAATCAAAAATGATAATTTCGTCTATTCTGTTCAAGAACTCGGGACGGAAACTTTCCTTCAGGGAGGTCAGGACTTTTTCCTTCAAAGAATCTTTTTGGTGACTTTCCTTATCGCTCAAAAAGCCCAGGGAAGCTTCTTTGGCTATAATGTCAGAACCCACATTAGAGGTCATTATAAGAATGGCGTTCTTAAATGAAGCCATCCTACCCTTGGCATCGGTGAGCCTGCCGTCCTCCAGAATTTGAAGAAGGATATTAAAGACATCGGCATTGGCTTTTTCTATCTCGTCTAATAATACCACGCTGTAGGGTCTTCTCCTGATTTTTTCCGTAAGCTGACCTCCTTCGTCATAACCCACGTATCCCGGAGGAGAACCTATCATCCTGGAAACGGTATGCTTTTCCATGTATTCTGACATATCCAGACGAATCATAGCATTCTCGTCATTGAACAAGAACTCTGCCAGGGCCTTGGCGGTTTCGGTCTTCCCCACTCCGGTAGGACCCAAAAACATAAAGGAACCCAGGGGCCTGTTTTCTTCCGAAATCCCGGCTCTGGCCCGGCGTATGGCATTAGAAATGGCCTTGATGGCTGCTTTCTGCCCGATAACCCTTCTGGCTATTATGTCTTCCATCTTGCCGAGCTTCTTCACCTCCTCCTCCAGCAGTTTAGTAACAGGAATACCGGTCCAGCGGGAAACAACATTTGCTATATCCTCTTCTGAAACCTCTCCCTTGAGTATAGACTTCTTTTTCTGGATTTCGGCCAATTTTCTTTCAGCTGCCTTCAATTCTTTTTGCAGGCCAGGAATCTTGCCGTACTTTATCTCGGCCACCTTCTGAAGATCTGCCTGAGCAATGCTCTTCTCTGCCTCAAAGCGCGCCGTTTCTATACCTTTTTTAAGGGTTTTAATTTTGGTAATGAGTTCTTTCTCCGTCTGCCATTTAGTGCGCAGAGCCTTATCTTTCTCCTTTAAATCAGCCAGCTGGCGGGAAATACTCTTCAATCTTTTCTGATGACCCTTTTCCTTTTTGAGGGCCTCTCTCTCTATTTCCAGCCTACTGATTTCTTTTCTTAGATTTTCCAAATCCACTGGTTCCGATTCCAGTTCCAATCTCAGGGCGCTCATGGCCTCATCCATGAGGTCGATTGCCTTGTCCGGCAGGAACCTGTCCGGGATGTAGCGAGATGATAATTCTGCACAGGTAATAAGCACCGAGTCTTTTATTTTCACTCCGTGGTGTAGTTCGTATTTTTCCTTGATACCCCTTAAGATAGCAATAGTATCTTCCACGGTAGGTTCTGAAACGTAGATGGGCTGGAATCTTCTTTCCAGGGCCTGGTCTCTTTCAATGTATTTCTGATATTCTTTCAAGGTGGTGGCACCGATGGCTTTAAGCTCTCCCCTGGCCAAAGCAGGCTTTAGTAAATTGGAAGCATCAATAGCTCCTTCCGCAGCCCCCGCTCCCACCAAGGTATGTAATTCGTCGATAAACAAAAGATATCGGCCGTCAGCCCTTTTTATTTCTTTAAGAAGGGCCTTTATCCTGTCCTCGAATTCTCCCCGATATCTAGTCCCGGCGACCAATGCTCCGAGATCCAGGGCAATAATTTCCTTATTCTTAAGGCTCTCCGGAACCTGACCCGAAACTATTCTCTGAGCCAATCCTTCCACAATAGCTGTTTTGCCTACTCCGGCTTCGCCTATGAGGACAGGATTATTTTTCGTCCTGCGGGACAAAATCTGCATCAGCCTCCTGATTTCATTTTCTCTGCCAATAACGGGATCCAGCTTTCCTTTCCCCGCCAAAAGGGTAAGATTGCGGGCGTATTTTTCCACTACCTGATACTTAGTTTCCGGCTTGGGATCTGTTATCCTCTGACCTCCTCTGATGCCCGCCAGCTGTTTTAGAAAGGTGCCATAGTCTAATTTTCCAAACTCAATATTGTCGGGTTTGCCCTCCGGCTTCAAAAAGGCGGCCTTATCCAAGACCTCTTTTGCCTTGGTATCCGTGGTCAGAAGAGCGAGGAAAAGATGCTCCACTGAAATATATTCGTCCTGCATCTTATCCGCTTCGCTTTTAGCAGTATCAAGCACCTTAGCCATATCCTGGGTAAGATAAAACTGTCCCAGGGTGCGGGGAGTCATAATACTGGGAATATTGTTGAGACTTCCTTCCGTCTCCCTAATCAAGGTGTCCATGTTAACGCCTATTCTCTCAAGAATGTTAATGACAACACTGCCTTCCTGACTGAGTAAGGCGTAAAGCAAATGAAGAGCATCTATCTGCTGCTGCCCTTTCTCTTTGCTTAATTTTTGAGCTTCAATAATGGCTTCTTGAGCCTTGTGTGTGAATTGATTTCCGTTCATAATAGCCTTATTTTACCTTAAAATTACTTAAAAATCAAGGTTTTATAGGAGAATTTGAGAAATTTATAATGCCTTTCCGACAAGAAACAGAGGGTGCTCTGCACCCTTTGTTCCCTATTAATACTATTCCTCCCTAGAAGGACTCTGCCCTTTTTTAAAACCGTCTTATTTTTAGGAGAATCAGGAACTCCTCTCTCCCAATACTACGTTAACCGTGAATTCCTGACCGTTCCGGAGAACTTTCAGAGAAACTTCGTCCCCGGGATGATATTTTGAGATGAGGACCGCCAAGGTATTGTTTTCCGTAATCTTTTCTCCTCCGAATTCCAGAATGATATCCCCTTCCTGCAGCCCGGATTTCTCGGCGGGAGAGCCCGGGAAAATGGCTTCCTCTCCCTGACTTCCTTTCTGTATCCAGACTCCGTAATCAACGGACAGACTGTTTTCCGTCTGGATCTGCTGATTGACAGTGACATATCTAACCCCGAGGAAGGTATATGTTATCTTCCCCGACTGCTTCACCTGATCTATGTCCTGTTTGGCCTGATTGATGGGAATGGCAAAGCCGATATCCTGCCCCTGAACATCCACTGCCGTATTAATGCCTATCACCTCTCCTTTGAGATTCAACAGGGGGCCTCCGGAATTGCCGCCGTTGATGGCCGCATCCGTCTGGATGACATCGTCTAGAGTTTCGTAAAATCCTCCACCGGAGGCGGTGATGGTTCTGCCCAAGCCTGATATCACCCCCATGGAAACGGTATTCTGGTATTTAGCAAGGACATATCCTATGGCAATAACCATCTGTCCCCGCTGGATGGCGCCCGAGTCCCCCAACTTCACTTTGGTGAAGGAAACGGAACCTTCCTCGCCCGATTGGTTTATTTTCAAGATGGCTATATCCTGGTCAGGATCCCGGGCCAGTACATCTGCGGGAAAGGTTCTACCGTCAGAAGTAAGAACCGTATATTCCGCTTCCTCATCCAACACTACATGTTTATTGGTAACAATCATACCGTCTTCTGAAATAATAAATCCACTGCCTCCTCCTATCTGCTTTTTCTCCACACCAGTCTGGCGATACTGAGGAATCTGGAAAAAAGGACTGTCAAAGGGAGAAAGAAAGTACTGTTCGTAAACCGGAAGGTCTTTACTGATAATGATGTTGACTACGGCGGGAGAAAACTCCTTAACCACGTTGATGATAGCTTGTTCCTCATAGGTCTGAGGAGTATAAGCAGGCTGACCTTGAGATTCCTGAGTATTTTGAGATTCCTGCTGAGGCATTCCTAAAAGGGGCTGCTGGGTTTTTTCGGCCACGGAGAAAAAATAACTGCTGGAAACCATACCTGCTAAAAATCCTACCAGGGCAGATATTATAACGGCAAAAATTAAAACCTGGAAAGGACTGCTCTTTGCGAAAGACTTGGCCTTTCCGCTTTTCAATTGCGGCAATTTGAATTCTGGTAATTGGTAGTTAATCATGTTTTTTAATTATGCCCCCCTTTTCCTTTTTGAAAAAGCCGCCCAGATGGTAATTGAAGATATCGGATTTTATGGGTCCCGCCAGCATTATATAGATTCCTGCCAGAAGGTACTTTAAATAAGTCAATAATCTTCCGTCTCTTTCAAATCTGCGCGATGAGGTAAATATAGGGGAACCCTTGATAAAGCCGAACCTCCCGCGGCAAGCCGCTCTCCTGGCATAATCGTGGTCTTCAGCCAGTTTTATCTCTTCGTCAAATCCTCCTATCTGAAAATGAACATCCCTAGTGACCATAATGGAATTGGTAGCATGGGGGAGAAATTTTTGGGTTATATCGACCCAGACATTATATATAAAATAAATTGATTTGTCAATTGGATTATCTGCAGGATATATGGGAAAAGAGGCTACCGCCAACTTCTTTTCCCGGAATTGCCGTACGGCTTTCTCAAGAAAATCCCTATCAGGGAGATGGTTATCTGCATCTAAAAATAAAAAGATTTCACCTAAGGCAGCTTCAGCTCCCTGGTTCCTTCCTCTGGCAGGCGACCCTCCTGAAGTTACGCGGCAGCCGAACTCCTTGGCTATTTGTACGGTCCTGTCTGAGGAACCGGCATCGGCTACGATTATTTCACAGTCTTGAAAGGTTTGCGCCTTTATGGATTTCAGTATAGCGCCGATATAGTTTTCCTCGTTCACTGCCGGAATGATAATGCTGAGCATTTTAGAAAGATTTAAAGATATGTTAACTTCGGCTCGCTAAAATAGAGTTTTAGCCTGCTCCCATATTTCAGGCATTTGATGCTTAGTTTTCAGCCAATACCACCATTCCGCTCCCCAGAGGTAGAATTTGCTGAATCCGGTCTTCCTGGCAAAATCGACGTTGTACTTGAATCTGGAAAGATTCATGGTTTTGTCCTGTTCTTCCAGGGAAACGTCGTAAAGGAGTTTAGGTCCCCAGGGTTCGGCTTGAAGCTCCGTAACCATGACTTCCTTCCCAAAAAAATATTTTATAAGGAGCGCCTTTCTCCAATAGAAGACGGGGGGTAAAGGATAATAAACATAGGTGTTGAGCTGGGTGAACCAGGCCTTCTTATACATGGTGATACCCACGATATCGGCCATCTGGGCGGCCGTTGTCCAAAAGGAACCTTCTCCGCTGTCTGAGAAAATAACGGGCCTGTCAGGGTCTAGAGACTTTATTAAGGATATCTCCCTGGCCAGGAATTCCTTGTCCTTCCACTGGCACTCTCCAAAGGGAAAGAGGGGTTCATTTTCCGCCTGCCAGGCCCAGATGACTTCCTTATCCTTATACCGGGAAACAAACTCATTAACCAGCTTCAATATCCGCCCCTGCTGTTCCTGTTTGCTTAAGCTTTTGGCCCATTCCGGAATATGACATTCCGGCCAGCGTCCGGTTTTCATACCTATCACCAAAATAATATTAGCATCCCTTCTGGCGGCCTCTTCTATCTGCCAGTCAAGGTCTTCAAAATAGAATTTGTCCCTCTGGCTTTCGATGAGGTCCCAGTGAGTGATGAGTTTCAGTTCTTTTACGCGGAGATCGTCAAGAACGGCCTCATAGGTTTCTCTCCAATCCAATCCCAGGTATTTAGCGTGCTTTTGGGAAAAATTGACTCCAAAGGTCACACTGTCTGTCTGAGGAACAGAGCCTACGAAAAAATAAGCAATGGGTAAAAGCAGTATTATTAGAAAGCCTATTAAAAACATCTTGAGCTTCATTTTTGATTAACGGTGGGAGAAAATTGTTTCTTTGATGTTAAATACTCCTCTTTTTTCCCCCTCTACAAAGCCCTGCATGGCGGCTTCCGCAAACCATCCCTCTCTCAGCAAATCAAAGAGCCATTCGTCGGTAAAATTGGGGTTTTCCTGGGAAAGGGCAGACCCCAGCCTCAGCAGCCATTTCTTGTTAAACTCTTCCTGGGAGCCGATACAGGGAGCCAGGATTATGGGCAGACCCAAGGCGGTATAAAAAGACATCTCGCTGGGTTTAGTCCAGAGAATATCGGTTTCCCTGAGGGCTTCATTGAAATCATGAAAATAACTGTAAATATTCTCATTAAAGATTATCTTCAGGTTCTTTCCCATCAGGTCTTTGAGTCCCAATTCTCCAATCCTATCTGAAAAATATTCTTTCACTTCCTTCTTTATTCCTGCTACCAGAAAAACCCTTACTCCCTCGTTCTTTAACAGACCCCTCAAGCTTTTAATAATCTTAAAACCTATTTCTCTTTGAGCCCCTGCCCCTCCCACCGCAAACATCAAGGTGAGAGAGCGGGCAGGTCTTTCCGGAAGCTGCCCAAGATATCTTCTAATAAGGGGCTCATAGCGTTCGAAATACTTTTTTTTAGGGTCGAGTATTAGAAGACGCTGAGCCAAATCCTTTTTTAAAATTTCCATCTTTACAGAACCTATATTTTCCAAGGGAAGAGGATAACCAGAAAAATGAATATTCTCTTCCTTCACTCCGTACATCTTCAAGCGCTCGGCCACTACCTCGGTGGGGACAAAATAATTAATCCTGCTGGCGGCGGGGTTTAGGGGCGCCCAAGAGCGGGCGATATCTGCGTCGCAGACGGTACAAAAAATCTCACCGGGATAATTAAAAAATTCTGCCATAAAGGCGGGTAGAAAAAACGTAGATACCAGGGGAAGAGGTTTCTTGCTCAGCTTCTCGATAAGGTCTTTACCCCATCCTCCCTTGAATAAAGCATAAAATCTGTCCAAAGAAATATTGGGCTTTGAAAGATCTCTTTTAGGATAGAAATTAAGTATCTTCTGGAGTTGATTGAAGAGCGAAAAGGAAAACCCTCCAACCAGAGGTATTTTCTTGAAATTGGAAATAAATTCATAAAATTTTCTGGAGCCCTCCCATATGGCCCGGTCTTTGGCAGGTATCCCCTTGTAGTCGTTGGCATTGACAATTTTCCCATCAGGGGACAAATCTTTTAAAGGGTAAGCCGTTCTCTGGTGCCCGTATCCCATATTCACTGAAATTATCCAGGCCTGATTGTTTCTTGGTGTTTCCATTAAAGTAATTTTACCAGAATTTTTCCGGTTTGACATTTCTTTCTCTTTGACGCACACGACAAAAAGTGGTACAAAATACCTGGGTGCACCTTACATGCCTCGTGAAGAATTTAATAGAATAAGGATTTTTGGAACCCTTCCTCCGAAGGAAAACAAGCAAGAAGGGATTATGGAAATGGAGAAATGCTGGCTGAATTATATGCGCATAAAACATATAAAACGTAACAAAAAATAAATTTTTATTTTTTTTTATTTAGTTCTTTAAATATTTTCAAAAAAGAGCTGGAGATTTACATCAGCTCTTTAATTTTGGCTGGAGTCCGCTTTTTTACTCCCTCAGCGCCTTCAATCTGCGGGCAGACTGCCATTCCCATACCAGGAGAAACAAAATCAGATAAAAAACAAGAACCCAATAAAAGGGAAATACGGAAACACTAAGACCGGCAAAGGGCAGCTGAGAACTGAAATCAACTATTTTAAGAATATAAGTCAGCAGAAACCAGGCAGGAAAAGATAAGGCATGCCCTAAAAATGACGAAATAAAGCTTGCTGCGGCCAAGCCAATCCCGAGGATGGTAATCAAGGGAAGCAGGGGAACTATAAAGATATTGACCAAGGGACCGATGAGAGAGAGGGTACCGAAATTGTAAATCAAAATAGGGAAAGTAAAAAACTGCGCCGCCAGACTGGCGGAAAGAGTATATCTCAGCTGAAAAGTATCGGGGACTTTTTTAAGGAAATCCGCAAAGACAGGCTGGAGGGATACCAGGCCCAATACGGCCAGAAAGGAAAGCTGAAATCCCAAATCGGCCTTCAGGATCAGAGGGTTAAACATCACCATGAGGGCTGCTGAAAAAATAATCGGCCTTATCCCCTCGGCCGTCCTGCCCAGGTGCTGGGCAGTCAAAAAAAGGATACCCATGACTGCCGCCCTGACAGCCGAAGCAGGAGCTCCTATTAAAAAGACGTAGGCAATCACCAGAAAAACTGAAGCGTAAAAGGCATGTTTCCTCCAAAGTCCAAGTGAAAGAAAGGCGCCGAAAATAAAATAAGACAGGATGGTAATGTTCATGCCGGAAACTGCCATAATATGGCGGGTGCCGGTAATATTGAATTTTTCCTTCCAGGTATCAGGAACCTCCTCTTCGTTTCCGAAAATTAGAGAAGACATCAATCCGGCGTGCGGAACAGGCAGATGCCTATTAATGTTCGCTTCCAGGGAATCTTTAAATTTAAAAAGGAACCTCAGAGCGGGATTTCCCTCTCCCCCGCCGATAACCTCAATCTCCGGGAAATAACTTAAGGCACAGATACCGTCCTTGGCCAGGTAATCCCGATAATTGAACCCGCTGAAATTTTGAGGTTCCTCCAATCTCCCATCAATGATAATCCTGTCGCCGTAGGAAATCTCAGGATAACGATTGGCGGTTACCATTATTCTGCTTTTCCAACGATCCGGAGCAACAATCAATTTTAACGCATTTCCATTTTTCTCCGGCCTTTCTGCTACTATCCCTGACAGAACCGCTTTTTCTTTTTGGCCTGCGGCCATTTCTAATGCTTGCCGGTCTTTATCGCAAACAGCAAAATTCTGAAAACGCCACGCACCCAGGATAAAAATTAAAAAGCAGAGAATAAACGTTAAAAATTTTCTTTCGGATTTCAGCAAAATTACAGCCAAGGCTGCCCCTATCAGTCCCAAAAAAAGAGCGAAAGACATCTCAAAAAAAGAAGCCGATAAAACGCCTGCCATAAAAGAGAGGCAGAAACATGTTAGATGCTGCGAGGGCGTCATAAGATGAACGATAAAAGCTTACCCTAAAGGTAAGCTGTTTTTCAATTAAAGCGCAGCTGGCGGCAGTGTTTTTTCATCTCACCCGGCAAACATTAAAGAAAGGTGCTGCCGCTTTCCTGATTTCCAGCAGATATTCCTGAGGATAGGGCTTTACTGAATTGAAATCAGGATTAATATTATTGCCCGCTCGGAAACCCTGGAGGAAATAGCGGGGAGCCGGCTTTATCCATCTGACAATCTCCAGGATATCTTCCTTATCAAGAAGGGTGGGGACTACGGTGGTCCGAAATTCAAATTCCACATCCGAGCTTTTGAGAAGCTCTACACTTTTTTCCACGTTTTCCATTAAACCTTTATTCCAGCGGTCTGCGGAAAGGCCTGTCATCAGTCTGTATTTATCCTTGGGACCTTTGATGTCCATAGCCACGTAGTCCAGTTTTTTACTGTCAATAAGTTCTCTGAGCATGTCAAAATTGGTGCCGTTGGTATCAAGTTTAACTAAGAGCCCGAGTTGCCTGATGCGGTCTATGAAGTCCGGCAGGTCTTCATTCAATGTGGGTTCTCCTCCGCAGATTACCACTCCTTCCAGAAAACCTTTTCTTTCTTTGAGAAAATCAAAAAATTCTTCCTGGGAGATTACGGGATGTTTTTTTATTTTATCCGGCAAGACTATATCAGAAGAATAACAAAAGGGACATCTGAAATTACATCCTGTAAGAAAAACAGTGGCCGCTACGCGGCCAGGAAAATCGATAAGAGTAAGTTGTTGAAGTCCCCCTATATTCATAAATATGGAAAACCCTTAAGCCTTTTCCTTGATGTGCGAGAATATAGGTTTCATGGAATATTCTTTCCTCTCCTTGAACTCCTGCTGCTTTCCAAAATTCCACTGTCTAACCGGCCTTAGATAACCCACTATCCTGGAATAGACTTCGCAGGGCTGTTTGATAGTACATTTGGGGCAATAAAAATGTTCCCCTTTAAGATATCCATGAACAGGACATACCGAGAAGGTGGGGGTAACAGTAATATAAGGCAGATGGAAATTTTCGAATACCTTCCTGACAAGCCTTTTAACGCTTTCGATGTCATCGATGTTTTCTCCCAAGAAAAGATGCAGTACCGTTCCTCCAGTATATTTACGCTGCAGGTCGTCCTGTAATTTTAAGGCTTTGAAGGCGTCGTTGGTGTATCCTACCGGCAACTGGGTGGAATTGGTATAGTAGGGAACCTTTTTACTGCCGGCCGTTATTATATCCGGATATCGCTCAGAATCCTGCAGGGCAAATCTGTAAGCGGTAGCTTCAGCCGGCGTAGCTTCAAGATTGTAGATGTTTCCTGTTTCTTCCTGATATTTAACCAAAGTCTTTCTCATAAAATCCATTATCTCTATAGCAAACTTCCTTCCCTTATTGGTAGAGACGTCATCTCCGATAAAGTTCAGAAGCGCCTCGTTCATACCGACCAATCCGATAGTAGAAAAATGATTGGCATAGTATTTTCCCCTCATCTTCTTTACTCCTTCAAGGTAATATTTGGAATAAGGATAAAGCCCTTTTTCCATAAAGTGCTCCAAATTTTTTCTCTTAATCTCCAAGCTTTCCTTAGCCAAATCCATTACCCTTTCCAGTCTCTGGAAAAATTCTTTTTTGGTCTTGGAAAGGTATCCAATGCGAGGTAGATTAACAGTGACCACTCCTATACTGCCCGTGAGGGAACCCGAACCGAATAGTCCTCCGCCGCCCCGATTATGCAGCTGTTTCATACTCAGTCTCAGCCGGCAGCACATTGACCTAACGTCCTCAGGATTCATTTCGGAGTTTATGTAGTTTGCAAAATAATTGGTCCCGTATTTTCCTGAAGCCTGAAAGACGGCGTCGAAAGCCGGGTCGTCCCAGGGGAAATCCTTGGTGATATTGATGGTGGGAATGGGAAAATGGAAAGGTCTGCCGCTTTTGTCTCCTTCCAATATTACCTCATAGAAGGCCTTGTCGAAAGTCCTCATTTCTTCCTCAAACTCCTTGTAGGTTTCCTCCTGGGGTTTTCCCCCTATGATGACGGGCTGATTGGCAAAAACAAGGGAAGGACGCAGGTCCAGGGTAACATTGGTAAATGGGCACTGGAATCCCACTCTGGTGGGCACGGCCATATTATAAAGAAATTCCTGGAGGGATTGTTTCACCTGGGCATAATTCAGATTGTCATAACGGATAAAGGGGGCCAAAAGGGTGTCAAAATTAGAAAAGGCCACGGCTCCCGCCACTTCGCCCTGAAGAGTATAGAGAAAGTTGACAACCTGACCCAAGGCGGAACGGAAATGTTTGGGAGGTTTTGATTCTACCTTACCCGTTACTCCCCCAAAACCTCTAAGTAAAAGGTCGTAAAGGTCCCAACCCATGCAGTAGCACCCCAACGTGTCGAGATTGTGGATATGGAAATCTCCCGTTTCGTTAGCTTCCCTGATTTCCCTCGGATAACTCTTATTGAGCCAGTATCGCTTGATGATATAAGAAACTCCATAATGATTAAGCCCCTGCAGGGAGAACGCCATGTTGGCGTTTTCCTGGACCTCCCAATCCAGACGTCCAAGATACTGGTCTATCCTTTCCACCGCTTCCTCGCTCACCGCTACCACTTCCCTTATCCTCCTCCTCTGCTCTCTGTAAAGAATGAAAGCCTTGGCGGTATCCACCAAGCCTTCCAAAATTAAAACTTCCTCAATTATGTCTTGTATCTGTTCGACATGAGGAATTTCGTCTTTTTTAAACCTCCTGTTTAGTATCTCTACAACTTTATTGGACAGCGCTCTGGATTTGTCGCCGTCTCCCTGACCTGTAGCGGTAACGGCTTTGAATATAGCATCGGAAATTTTCTTCTGATCAAAATCTAAAATGGTCCCATCTCTTTTTTGAACCTTGGTAACAGTATGTTTTGCGGCGGTCTTAGTTTTAGCCATTATATACATTTTACTCGTAAAAAAAATCGGGTCAAATCCCGATAAATTTCAGTGAAATTCAGAGTTATCCACAGAGGCCTTTCAGAAACCGGTAACAATCACCGTAACCTTGATTTCCCCTTTCTTCAGCTTCTCATCCTGGACGGCACCGAAGATAACCTTGGCTTCCGGGTTAACTTCCTTTGTAATAATCCGACCCACTTCCTCTATTTCGGAGAGAGCAATATTTTCACCTGAAACGCTAAACAAAACTCCTTTGGCTCCTCTCGGGGTTACATCCAGCAAGGGTGAATTAAGAGCCAGTCCTACCGCCTCCTGGGCCCTATTGTCCCCGGTTCCCCTGCCTATTCCAAAAAGGGCGGTGCCGGAATTACTGAGGATGGATTTTACGTCTGCGAAATCTACGTTCACTATCCCAGGCAGGATGATGAGGTCTGATATGCCTCTCACCGCCTCTCTCAGAATATCATCACAAAACCAAAAAGCGTTGACCAGAGAAGTATCCGGTTCCAAGGTTTCCAGGAGCTTATCATTCTTAATGGTTACCAGGGCATCCACCTTTTCTCGCAGCAATTCTCTGCTTCTTTGAGCTATTTTAGCTCGGGAAGCGCCTTCGAAAGAAAAGGGTAGAGTGACAATAGCAACCGTCAAAGCACCGGAATTTTTGGCTATTTCAGCTACTATAGGAGAGGCTCCGCTTCCAGTTCCTCCTCCCAGGCCGCAGGTAATAAAAATCATATCCGCGCCCCTCAGAGTCTTCATTACTTCTCCGGCACTCTGTTTGGCCGCAGCTTCCCCAACCTTTGGGTTCATGCCGGCTCCCAGTCCCTGGGTAATACCTTCTCCTATCCGTAGTCTCACATCTGCTCTCACCTTTTTCAGGTCCTGGTAGTCTGTATTCATGGCTATAAACTCCACACCCCTAACATTGGCCTTCCTCATTCTTAAAATCGCGTTGCCTCCGGAACCGCCGATACCGACTACTTTAATATTGGTACTCATAGAATTTTCCCTCTAGGGAAGAAAAATACGAAATATTTTCTTGAATCTGGAAATCACTTTTTTACCCAAGTCAAAACCTTTTTCCCTGTTTTCCGAATCTACTCCCGAAAGAACCAAACCGCAGACGGTAGAAAGCGCAGTGTCGCCTTCAACACCAAGGATTCCTTTAGGTTCTCCCATCCTTACGGGCAGATGGAATTTAGTTTTCGCCAGGTCAACCAGTTTATGCAGCTTTGCTCCCCCTCCGGTAAGAACCACACCGGCTGGAAGTAATTTTTCTTTTGATATCTTCTTTAATTCTTTATTGGCTTCCTCAAAAATTTCCTCCATCCTGGAAGCAATAATCTTGACTAAGAACTTCTGAGTGAAAACTAAAGGTTCATCTCCTCCGACATCTATCTTCCTTTTTACGTCTTTACCCTTGAAAAGACAAGATCCGAATTCAATTTTTATTTGCTCTGCGATATCAATATCCGTCTTAAGGCCGATGGCAATATCACTGGTCAAATTACTGGAGCCCATGGGAAGCACCGCTAGATGAATAAGGTTGTTCTCCTCAAAAACTGCCAGACTGGTAATGCCGGCACCTATGTCAAGCAGAGCCACTCCGAGTTCTTTCTGCTTTTCCGTTAGAACGGAGTTAGCTGCCGCCACCGGTGAAGGGAACATATCCAGAATGTCCAGGTCGGCAGACAGAACAGCTTTTTTAGTGTTCTGGATATAAGGAGAAAACCCTCCTACGGCCAAGACCTCTGTTTCCAGTCTGACGCCCTCCAACCCTACGGGTTCCTTGATACCTTTAACAGAATCTATGACGTACCATTTGGGCAAAACATCAAAAATTTCCTTATTAGATGACAGATTTATGGTTTGAGCGGCCTGCAAGACCCTTTGGACATCCTCTTCGGAAATCTTCTGGTCAGCCCGGGAAACAGACACCAATCCTTTGGACGAAACCGAAAAAAGATGGCTGCCGCTGATATTTATGTAAACGGAATCTATCCTTTGACCTAATTCCTGCGAACTATTATAAAAAAGCTCTCTAAAAACATTAGAGGCCTTTTCCACGCTCACCACGGTGCCCCTTCTTATGCCTTCCGATTTAACTTCGTTTTTTATTACCAACTCCACCTCCCCGGACTCCTCATTCCGGGATGCCACTAAAAGCCTGGTTCTGGAGGTGCCTATGTCTAATCCGATGATAAATCTTTCTCGCGCCATTTTATTCCCGTCTTTTCTTTATTGTTTATTATAGTATTTTAAACTTTCCTGCTTAATTTTCCAAATATTTTTCCAAATAATGCCGCTCCCTCTTTTCCATCTTCTCCGCCTCCTGTTCTGATCCTTCGTGCTGGTAGCCGAGAATGTGCAGAATCCCGTGTATCAAAACCCTCAGCAATCCCTCCCTGAAATCAGAATGTTCCCGCTGTGCGTTTTTCTTTACCTGAGAAGGACAGATTACCACTTCTCCCGCTGTTCCGTAAGGACCTTTGAAATCCTCCTGTCCCTGGAATGATAGGACATCCGTAGGGTAATCCCTCTTCAGATACTTCAGGTTCAGTTCTCTAATTTTGTCTTCTTCAACCAAAGCCACGGAAAGCGGAAAATCAGCCTTGCCTGTTTCTTCTTTGAAAACATACTCTGCGGCTCCCTTCAATTCTTCTTCATCTACTTCAGCGGAAGTGAGGTTGTTGACATCAACCATATTCAGGAAAGCAAATCTTTTAATATTTGCGATATGCGGCTACCTTCGGCCCTCCCTTTTATCTCAGGCATAAGATACGCCATCGCCTTACCCATGCCTTTAAGGTTTTCGGCTCCAGACTGCCGTATGGCCTGCTCGGCCATTTTCTTTATCTCCTCGTCCGAAAGCTGTTCCGGCAGGTATCCCTGAAGAATATTTATCTCCGCTTTTTCCTTATTCACCAGGTCTTCCCTGCCGCCCTTTTCAAAATCGGAAATAGCCTGCTTGCCTTTTTTCAGCATTGTAAGAATTTCCTTTGTAATCTCCTCTTCCGTAAGAGAACTTTCCTTTTCCAATTCCTGTTCCTTTAAATCAGGATGATCTTTGGCGGTTTGATATCTTTTCTCAGATTGTTTGTTGGCAAAGGCCGCCTTTAACATCCTTAAAATAGCAAGCTTGGGCTCGTCCTTTTTCTTCATGGCATCTTTGAAATCGGCTTCTATTTTTTCCCTCAACATAAAGGGGTTAGATATTAATTTCCCATTTTCTTCTTCTTTTCGTAACTCTCTTTCTTTTCTTCGCGCCGCAGAGCCGCTTTCTTCTTGAGCTGAGGAGACTTGGCGCGCCGTCGGTACTGCTTTTTCCTGACCCTTATCAAAAGACCGCTCTGCTTTATTCTCTTGCTGAACCTGCGAACAAGACTTTGGGGATTTTCTCTTTCCTTCTTCTTAACCTCTAAAGGCATATTATATTTTAGCGGTGTTCCCGCAGATTAATACTGATATATTGTATGCTTTTGTTTCGACTCCTTATTCCTATTAAGTCATGCCGGGGACGCCTCGCTGCTCGGGATTTCCCCATCCTCCCAGAAGGTGGAGGTGGAGATGGTCTATTATTTGACCACCGCCCCTGCCGACGTTAAAGACCAGCTTATAGCCTTTTTCTTTGATACCCGCTTTCTGCGCTACCTTTTGGGCAACCAGAAACATTTTTCCTACCAATTCTTCATCCTCTTCGGTAATGTGATTGACGGAAGCAATGTGTTTTTTAGGAATGATAAGTATGTGAATCGGAGCCTTGGGATTGATGTCGCGAAAAGCCAGAAATAATTCGTCCCGGTAAACTACATCTGCCTCCATTTTACCCTCTGCTATTCTGCAGAAGATGCATTTTTCTTCCATAAACCGTAATTTAACTTAATCCCTGAAAATTTCAAGGAGGAGATGACCCTGAGGATTATTTTAACAGCTTTTTAACCTCTTTGACCAGCTTTTCTGTCTTTATCTCCGTCTGCCGGCCGGTTTCCATATTTCTCAGCATTATCTTGTCTTCCAAAGCTTCTTTTTGACCCATAACCAAAGCATATTTTATTCCCGTTCTGTCTGCTGTCTTCAGCTGCACGCGCAGGGAATCCTTACCTAAAGATTCCAGAACAGGAATCTTCGCTTTTCTGAAATCCTCCATAATTTTAAGGGATTTTCTCTTGGCCAAATTGCCCAATTGGGTAAGGAATATCTCCGGTTCTTTTTTCGCAGGCAGATTTGCGCCTTCGCTTTTTATTAAAGCCGCTATTCTGTCAATGCCGCCGGCAGCTCCCACAGCCGGGGTCTCTTTACCTCCCAAAATTTTTACCAAACCATCGTATCTGCCGCCTCCTCCCAGGGCACTCCTGGGTGCCTCGGAGAATCCCTCTTCGGAATCTTCTTCGGCAGGTTTCACCGGGGTAGAGGAAAAAATCTCAAAAACCGTCCTGGTATAATAGTCTAAGCCCCTGACCAGGTAAGGATTAAGGCGATAAGGTATCTCCAGCTGGTCTAAAAATTCCAGAAACTGTTTGAAGTGCTGATGGCAGTCTTGGCAGAGATGGTCAATTATTTGAGGGGCCTGCGAGATTACGCGGCGGCATTTTTCCTCTTTGCAGTCGAGGACTCGCATGGGATTCTTTTTAATCCGCTTGCGGCAGTTGGCACAGAGAGAGGCAGTCCTGGGCTTCAAGTAATTCCCCAACAGTTTCTTGTAATAAGGACGGCAGCAGCTGTCGCCGATACTGTTGACTTCTATTATCAGATCTTTAATCTTCAGCTTTTTGAGAAGATTATAGAAAATTTGCACCACTTCCGCATCCCGGACCGGGTGGTCTTCACCTATTATCTCAAAGCCAAACTGCCAAAACTGCCGGAATCTGCCGGATTGAGGCTTTTCGTACCGGAAAAATGGCCCAAAATACCACAACTTGACAGGCCTAGGAAGACTGGCCATACCGTCCTCCAGATAGGCCCTGATGACCGGAGCCGTACCCTCCGGCCTGAGAGTAAGCCTATCCCCTCCCTTGGTCTTCAGGGAAAACATCTCTTTTTCCACTACATCAGTTTCCAATCCTATTCCCTTGGAAAAGAGTTCTGTTTCTTCAAGGATAGGGGTTTCTATTTTCTGGAAATTGTAAAACTCGACGATTTTCTTTACTGTCTTATGAATCCTGTTGAAATACCTGTGGTCTTCCGCAAGGATATCGTGCATCCCGGTAGGAGATTGAAACTTTAGTTTCATAAGCTTTTCTTAAAACTTAATAGGCAGGCGGTTCAAATTTAGCCAGAGCTGCAAAGGGCCAGGCTCTGATGTATACCCTGCCTATGATGTCTTCTCTAGGTAAAACTCCCCAACGCCGGGAATCTGAGGAAAAGTCTCTGTTGTCACCCAGGACAAAATATTCCTTGTGGGAGAGGGAAACCCTGATATTGCCTGTGGTTTCTATGCTGGCATCAAGGTACTGTTCCTCTTCCAGGGATTGTTTTTCCCTTCCATCAAAAATGGTAATCTGCCCGTTTTTGATTTCCACGGTTTCTCCGGGAAGTCCGATAATCCTTTTGATGTAGCGCTGGGTAGGATTCTTGGGATATTTAAAGACTATCACTTCACCCCTTTCCGGTTCTCTGAACCTGTAGGTGATTTCGTCAACTATAAGATAATCTCCATTGTAAAAGTTGGGTTCCATCGATATTCCCTGGACAAAAAACGGCTGGAAAATAAAATAGCGTATAGGAATTACTATCAAAGAAGCTAAAATTACTATTTTTAATACTTCAAACAAAAGCTCCTTGCCTTCGGCAAGAAACTTGATACCCGTTTGCGTCAAGTTGCTATTGGAAAATGGTTTTTTCATATCTTACTATTTTACCAGTTTTTTTCCTTTTGGCAAGAGGGAACCCTTTGGCCGCTAAAAATGTTATAATTCATTATGAAACTTATTATCGGCTTAGGCAACCCGGGGAGAAAATATCTTTTTTCCCGGCACAATATCGGATTCAGAGTCCTGGACCTCTTTAGGAGAAAAAACGGTTTTCCTGCCTTTAACATTAACAAAAAATTCTTCTCGGCCGTTTCAATGGAAGATTTCAGCGGAGAGAAGATTATCCTGGCAAAACCGCAGACATTTATGAACGAATCGGGAAAAGCGGTAGTACGGCTATTAGATTTTTACCGCATCGAACCTTCCCAGCTTGCGGTTGTGCATGACGATGCGGACTTGAAAATAGGTAGTCTAAGAATTACGGCAAGCCGAGGGCCTGGTGGGCATAAAGGGGTACAGTCCGTGATAGACAGATTGAAGACGAAAGACTTCGTCAGGTTTCGCGTAGGAGTCAGGCCCCTTAAAGGGATAAAGGCGGGACAAGATTTGAGGAAACTGGTTCTTAAAGGATTTACAAAAGAGGAAAAAAATGCGATAAAGGAGTATATAAGCCTGTGCGAGCAGGCTCTTGAATTTTTTCTGAAAGAGAATGATTTGGAGAAAGCGATGAATAGGTTTAATTAATAAAATATGTGATGTTAAGGGAAAAAGTTTTGAGCAGCATAATGATTGCCGGCATCACCCCCTATTTTTTAAAGAGGGGTAATTTTTGGTTTGAAAAGAATAAAAGCAGGATACTGGAAGCCAGGAGAACCCAGTCCTTTTTTCAGGAAAATATTATCGTGGCTGAAAAGGACCAGGAGTTTAACTTTTCCTCGTTTTTAAGGAGGCTGGATGAAATGGGATATGAAAAAGTCTACCAGGTGTCGGAGATAGGAGAGTTCGCCCAAAGAGGAGGAGTAATAGACGTGTTTCCCATTAATAGCGATACCGCCGTCCGTTTTGAATTTTTGGGAAATAAAATAGACAACATCATTGAACTGCACGCTAAAATAAAGAGCGAAAAAATATCGAAAAGGATATTAGAGAAAAAATTAAGGTCGCAGGAAATCTTTTCCGACCTGGAAAATATCAAGACTGGGGATTATCTGGTTCACTTGGATCACGGCATAGGCAGGTTCGCCGGAATAACCAGTCATGAAATTTTTCCTTCTCCGGATATTTTTCCCCATGGGAAAAGAAAACAGGAGTATTATCTGCTGGAATATGCCGAGGGTGACAAGCTGTACATTCCCTTCGGACTGGAAAGAAAACTTTCACGATATATAAGTTTCACAGAACCCAAAGTTTCCAGGCTGGGTTCTTCTTTCTGGCAGAAAAAGAAAAGGGAAGTAAAAGAAGACGCCAGAAAATTGGCTCAGGAGCTATTGAAAGTATATGCCGTCAGGGAAACGGAGAAGAGACAGCCCTATCTGCCCGATGACGAAATAGACAGAGAATTGGCTTCTTCCTTTCCTTGGCAGGAAACGCCGGACCAGTCCCAGGCTATAAGCGACATAAACAGAGACCTGGAAAGCGAAAGACCTATGGACAGACTGCTGTGTGCAGACGTGGGCTTCGGGAAAACCGAAGTGGCACTGCGGGGTATAGTAAAAACCGTAAAATCCGGCTGGCAGGCAGCTCTCCTCTGCCCTACTACCATTCTGGCCAATCAGCATTTCAACAATTTCAAAGGAAGATTAGAAACCCTGCCTATTACAGTCTCTCTGCTTTCAAGGCTGCAATCTAAAAAAGAACAGAAAGAAATCATTGAAAAAATAAACAGAGGTGAAGCTGACGTGATAATCGGGACCCACAGGCTTCTGTCTCGGGACATTTCTTTCAATAACTTGGGCCTACTGATTATTGATGACGAGCACCGTTTCGGAGTAAAACAGAAAGAAAAGTTCAAGAAATTGAGAGCTTCCCTTAATGTTCTGTCCCTTTCTGCTACTCCCATTCCCAGAACTCTTTATTTATCTCTCTCGTCCTTAAGGGACATTAGTATAATAAAAACTCCTCCCGAGGGACGACTTCCTGTAAAAACCATGATTCTCCCCTTTTCCAAAAAGGTGATTAAAAAAGCTATTCAGGAAGAAGTAGCCAGAGGCGGCCAAGTCTATTATCTTCACAACCGCATTGAAACCATCAAGGCGGCACAAAAACTTTTAAAGTCGCTCATGCCTAAGACGAAATTTGATATAGCCCACGGCCGCCTGAAAGAAAAAGAAATTATCAGGGTTATGGATGATTTTCAAGGAGGGAAGAGCGATGTGCTTATAGCAACCACCATTATCGAAAACGGCCTGGATTTTCCCAACGTAAATACCCTGATTGTAGCCAACGCCTCCAGGTTGGGATTGGCAGAGGCCCATCAATTAAGAGGAAGGGTGGGCCGCTCGCACCATCAGGCCTTCGCTTACTTTTTACATTCTCAGAGATTAAAGGGGAAAGCCAAAGCCAGGATGGAGGCTTTGAAGGAATCCCAATTTTTGGGCTCAGGATACAGGATTGCCCTGAGGGATATGGAAATCAGGGGAGCCGGCAATATCCTTGGGAAGGAGCAGTCGGGCAACATCAACCGGGTAGGTCTGAACCTGTACTGCCAGATGCTGGCTCAGGAAATCGAGAAAATAAAAAGAAGCCAAAAATAGGCTTCTAAAAATTTTAATCATGAATAGCATCCCATCCGTCTACAAACTCGATAAGGGCTGGTACTACCAAAGGAGCTCCTAGAGCAAAAGCCAAAAAAGTCAGGCTGACTCCTGCTTTCACAAGATTAGCCGGTAAGACCCCTAGAAATCCGAGCAATCTATCTTCCACAGATGTTTCAGATTCTCTATCACTCTCAAAATCAATATCGGGAAAACTCCCAAAAACACTAGCCATTATTTCATATCACCCCTTTTAAATTTTAAAAGATTTTTCATCATCCAATATTTATAGATATAAGTCAAGATTTTTCAATTTTCCCTATTGCTGTTATAGTTGAATAAATTATCCTTGCAGAAAATTTTTGGCTTTTTAACAAAGAAAAAGAAATAATTATGTTTAAAACTAAAAGTATTACCCTGGAAGATAAAGAATACCCGAAATCTTTAAAACATATCGGGAGCCCTCCAAAAGAACTTTATTTTAAGGGAAAAATTTCGCCGCAGGAAAAGTGTTTTGCCGTGGTAGGCACCAGAAGATGCTCTGCCTACGGCAAGCAGGCAACTTTGGAAATAAGCGGTGAACTGGCAGAAGCAGGCCTGGTTATTGTTTCAGGGCTGGCCTCTGGTATAGACACCTGCGCCCACCTGGCGGCAGTAGAAAAAGAAAGCAGGACCATAGCCGTCCTGGGAACCGGATTGGATGAGAAGTCTCTTTATCCCCGGTCAAATCTAAAATTAGCCCGAAGGATTCTGGAAACCGGAGGATGTCTTATTTCGGAATATCCTCCTGGTACGCGGGGAACTAAATTCACTTTCCCTCAGAGGAACAGAATAATTTCAGCTCTCTCTGCGGGAGTGCTGGTAGTGGAAGCCAAAGGAAAGTCCGGAGCCCTGATTACCGCCGACTGGGCCAGAAAGCAGGGAAAACCGGTTTTTGCAGTGCCGGGTCCGATATATTCCGTAAATTCCGCAGGATGCCACCGCTTGATTAAAGAAGGCGCGATTCTGACTGAAGGAGCTTCTGACATATTGGCCCTTCTAAACCTGGATTACGGGAGAAAAAGTAAAAAGAAAGCCGTTAAGGGAAGCAACCTCGAGGAAACCATGATTTTAAAAATTTTAGAAGAAGGTCCTCTCTATATAGATAAAATTATAGAAAAGACCCGTCTTCCCGCCCGTTCGGTGGCCGGCGCTATTTCCGTACTGGAGATAAAAGACAGAATAAGAAATTTGGGGAATAACACCTTCTCTTTGTCTTCCTGAAATTAAAATTATGAAACTGATAATCGTAGAAAGTCCAACTAAATCAAAAACGCTAAGCCGATTCCTGGGGCAGAGTTACGAAACCGCTGCCACCAAGGGGCACATCCGGGATTTACCCCGGAAGAGTTTTGGTATTGATGTAGAAAAGGATTTCGAGCCCAATTATCTAATAATGGCCTCTAAAAAGCCGCTATTGAAAAAAATAGGAGAAATGGGGAAAAAGGCAGAAGATATGTTCCTGGCCATGGATCCTGACAGAGAAGGAGAAGCTATCGCGTGGCACTTGTCCAAAGCCTTAAAGCTCAAAAATCCCAAGAGGATTGTTTTCCATGAGATAACTAAATCTGCTATCGAAAAAGCGCTGCAAAATCCAGGAAAGATAAATATGAAACTGGTAGATGCCCAGCAGGCCAGAAGAATATTGGACAGGATAGTGGGATACAAACTTTCCCCCTTCCTATGGAAAAAATTGATTAGGGGGCTCTCAGCCGGAAGGGTGCAGTCGGTAGCGGTAAGACTGGTAGTGGAAAGAGAAAAGGAAATAGAAAAATTCATCCCTCAAGAATACTGGAGTATCGAAGCCCTTCTGGAAAAAGAGAAACAGGAATTCAGCGCCCTTCTAATAGGAAAAGACGGGGAAAAAATTACCAAAATGGGAATTAAAAGCAAAAAAGAAGCGGAAGTGTTCACAAAGGACCTGGAAGGGGCAGAATATAAGACAGCTGAAATCAAAAAAGCTGAGAGAGTAAGAAGGCCTTTTCCTCCCTTTACCACTTCCAGCTTACAGCAAGAAGCATGGAAAAAACTGCATTTCCCGGCTAAATTCACCATGGGAACCGCTCAGAAACTATATGAAAAGGGGTTTATTACTTATCATCGTTCCGATTCCTTAAATGTCGCAGAAGAAGCTCTGAAATCAGCCGAAAAATTCATAACGGAAAAATTAGGAAAAGAATACTGGCCCGGTTTCCCAAGAAGATATAGAACCAAAAGCAAGACGGCTCAAGAAGCCCACGAAGCCATCAGGCCGACATATCCTGAGAAAACCCCGGAAAGCCTTTCCTCCAGGAAAGGAAAACTGACCGGTGCTGATTTTAAATTATATGAACTGATATGGAAAAGATTTATTGCCTCTCAAATGTCAGAAGCAGTATTTGACACTGTCACGGCGGATATTGAGGCTATGCCCAAAGAAGGAGATTTTCCCCCGGGAGAGAAAAAATACCTTTTCCGAAGCACCGGCCAGACACTCAGGTTTGACGGCTTTTTAAAAATTTACCCTGTGGCCTTCACGGAAACCGACCTGCCTCCTTTAGAGAAAGATGAAGTAGCGCAATTGGTAAAACTTATTCCTTCCCAGCACTTTACCCAACCGCCTGCCAGATATACAGAGGCCACCCTGATAAAGGCCCTGGAAGAAAACGGCATAGGAAGACCTTCAACTTATGCTCCCATAATTTCCACCATACAAGGGAGGAATTATGTGGAAAAAGACGAACAGAAGCGCTTCCTGCCTACCGAGGTGGGCAGGGCCGTTAATGATATTCTGGTAAATCATTTTCCGGAAATAGTTGATGTAGGTTTTACTGCCCAGATGGAGGAGGAACTCGACGAAATAGCCCAAGGGGAAAAAGAATGGAGGAAGGTAGTGAGAGAATTCTATGAGCCCTTTGAAAAGACGCTGAAAAAGAAAGAAAAGGAGGTCCCTGACAAAAAAGAAACTTATGAAACGACTGATAAAAAATGCACCGAATGCGGAGCTCCCCTGGTCATCAAGCTTGGCAGGTACGGAAAGTTCTATGCCTGTTCTGGCTTCCCCAAATGCAAGTACACCGCTCCCCTGGAAGAGAACCGCCTGGGCATGGAATGCCCCAAATGCCAGAAAGGGAAAATCGTGGAAAAAAGAACTAAGAAGGGTAAGATGTTTTACGGCTGCAGCAACTGGCCAAAATGTAATTTCGCAACCTGGTACAAGCCTACTGGAGAACTCTGCCCTGAATGCGGAGCCCCCATGATAATCAGCAGGAGGGGCCAGATAAAGTGCTCCAACAAGGAATGCGGCTCCAAAAAAGGCAAGAAAACATAATTGACTTCGAAAATCATAATTAGTAATCTGAAATTGAGGTTACCTTTCGACTAAGTTAAACCGAAGTGCCAGCACTGAATCCTTCAACTGAGGTTCAGAATAAACATCGCCTAAGTGCTCGCACTGAGTCCTTCAACCTGGCTCAGGATAAACAATGCCGAAGTGGTGGAATGGAATACACGCAGCACTCAAAATGCTGTGGGCGCAAGCCCATGAGGGTTCAACTCCCTCCTTCGGCACCATGCTAAATAAACTATTTCCGATATGTTCTATGTCTATCTCCTCCAAAGCTTAAAAAACAGAGATTTATATGTCGGATATACTAAAAACCTGGAAAAAAGATTTATTGAACACCAGAAAGGGAAAGTGTTATCAACGAAAGGTAGAAGACCATTATCACTAATATATTATGAAGCATATCGGAGTAATAAAGACGCAAGAAATAGGGAAAAGTTTCTAAAAACAGGCCGAGGTAGAGAATTCGTAAAAAAGAATATTATTTATTCGAGGGTTTCCGCCCAAGGCGGATCAGCCTAGGGCTGACAACTCCCTCCTTCGGCACCCCCGTAGAGAAATTTCAACTAACTTCGTTTAATAGGTTTTCATTCCGAAAACCCTGTTGAAATTCTTCTACGGGGCACAAAAAACGCCCCCTCCAAAGGGGGCGACTCTTTTTAAAAAATTAAAGTTCTGAGGCCAGGCGGACGGCCCCTATCACGGGTTTTCCGGAAAGTCTAACAAATTCTACTTTAGAAGCTTCCCTTTTCACTTGCTTTTTGACCTCAGACAGGAGAATTTTGGACTTAAACATTCCTCCTACCATGACCAAGGGAAAACAGGCATATTCAAATTTTAATTCCCTAATTACTGTATTTATGGAAATTGCCAGCTCTGAGGCGGCTTCTTTCATGATACTGCGGGCTGTACGGTCTCCTCTTTTGGAAGCCGCATCACAGACGACAGACATTGGCGGTATAACCTCGGTCGGGTTATGAGAATAGATAAAGCGCGCCAGTGTCCTTTCGTCTTCGACGGCGAACTTTTTGAGGACTAATCCTGTAAGCATGGTCGCAGAGCCCCTTCCGTCCAAATCTTTTAACACGGCTTGAAAGGTCTTGTGCCCTACGTAGAAAGCAGAACCCTCGTCGTCCAGCCATCCCCAGCCGCTGCAGTGAGCTTGTTTTTCCCCTTTCCAGCCCCTGACCACGGCTCCTGTGCCCGCGACTACCAACACTCCCTCTTTCTTTTCAGTACCCGCGCTAAAGGCCACTTCCTGGTCAGAACCTATTTCAACCTTACCTTTGAAAACTTCTGGTATCCTCTTCTTGAGCTCTGAGTTTATTTCTCTTTTTTTTGAAGAAAACTCTTCCGTCACGGCCGGCAGACCGATGAAGGTCGATATTATATTAATTTTTTTTCTGTTTTTCGCCACCCCTCTAATCGCCAGAGCGACATTCTCAGCCGCTTTTTTAATGCCTATATTGCGAGGGCTGGAGGGACCGGACTGGAAGACTTTTATAATGCGCCCCGTTTCATAAGCTAAAGCAGCAGTGGTTTTGGTGCCCCCGCCGTCAACTCCGATGATAAATCCGCTTTTATTAGTTTTCATGATGAGAATCCCTATGCTTTTTAACTTCTTTAAAAACGCTGTAGAAGACCGTTTCATCATCTACATTATTCATCACTAAAGAGCCTGGGCCTATGGTGCTGTGCCTACCTATCATGATACCGGGCATCAGGCAGCAGTTGATGCCGGTCTTTACTCCGTCTCCCATTATACATCCCAAACCGGTGAGGCCGCTCTCCTCCTTAACGCCTTTAACGAAAGGTTTTATCTCTCCCTTGTCAATCCTGACGTTGGCCGTAATGGTGCCTGCTCCTATCCGGCATCCCCGCCCCAAAACAGAGTCTCCTATGAAATTATTATGAACGTGAATATCTTCCTGGAGGATGGAACGCGGAATCTCGCTGTTGGCGCCGATCATAACTTTTTCCTCCAGATTGGTATATTCTCTCACCAAGGCGTTATTGCCAATAAGGCAGTCTGGGCCTACGTAGCAGGGTCCCTTAATAACGGCATTTTCGTATATTCTGCTTCCTGCGCCTATGAAAACTTTTCCCTCTACCAGCGCCTTCTCAGACAGAAAAGCACTCTTATCCACCCCTTCTTGCAGGAATCTGTCAAAGATATACCTTTCAAGAGAAAACAGGTCCCAAGGATATTTTAAGTGAAAAACAGGATTTTCAATTATCAAAGCCTCGAGATTGCTGAGGCGAGCGTACTCTGACAGGGCTTCTTCGAAATCATAAACATGGCGCTTTGTCTTCTCATAAGTTGCGAAGAAGTCAGGTTCCAAAATATATACGCCAACCACCCTGACGTTAGAGGGCTCCCTTCCTTTTTCGGGTTTCTCAATAATTCCCATAACCTTGTTGCCTTTCAACCGCATCATACCGAACAGCTGAGGACGGGAGGTTCTCTGCCCGAATAATATCCCTTTATTTCCCTTTTTCTCAATGGCAGCGGTTTCATTTAATATCTCGTCTATATCTACCCTCTCTGCATTTACCAATAAAAATCTTGTCTTAAGCAGATTTCTGGTACGGAATAGGGCATCACCCATACCTTTAGGTTCCGGGTTAACGAGATACGTTAATTTCATACCAAAGACTTCTTTGCGCAGTTCCCGTTCAATATCCCTGCTCTTGTCCTGTACTATTATGGTCTCCGGTATACCTGCCCGCTCCAAACCCTTCAAGGTATAAAAAATAAGAGATTTACCCATTATGCTAACAAGGGCTTTGTGACGTCCGTTCAGAGGCCAGAAGCGGCTGGAGGAACCTGCGGCCAAAACTACTGCTTTTTCCATCATAATAACGAGAGGATTACCTTTACCAACTTATCCGGGTCATGGACAATTCCTCCCGAAGAGTTGACAACATCACGACCTATAAATTTCTTGGGCTTGGAATTCACGCCGCTAAATTCCACGGGGGATATCAGTTCAGGATTAGTTCTCCTATTGGCAGCCAGTCTCTGAGGAGAAATTTTCTTTTTATTATAAATTACATAATCCACCTCTCCTCCCAGTTTCTTTTCTATGTCTTTGGTGAAATCCAAGACTGTAAAATCGTTTGTTTCACCGTACTTGGTCATCAGGTTGCAGATATATGCTTTTTTAGCCTTGCTTTTCCGAACAGCTTTGGCCACCCCGTCCACTAATAAAATCTGGGCCAGGGAAGAATAAAGGTCTCCGGGCCCTATAATGATGAGGTCTGCCTTGTTTATCGCCTTCAAGGCCTGAGGGTAGGCTGCAGCACGAGGACGCAGGAATACTTTCTTGATACGCAGCCTGCCGTTGTGCTTGGGAATGTCAATATTGGTTTCCCCGGACAGCATCTGACCGTTTTCCAAAACCGCAAAGAGGTGGGAGTCGTCGAGGGTAACCGGAAGCACCTCGTGGGGAATATTAAGAATCTTACGCATTTCCTCGCAAACCTGACCGTAGTTGTTTTTGGTGGAGAGCTCCAGGGCCGTAATCAGCAGATTGGCAAAGTTGTGGTCCTTCAGCTGACCCGTCTGGAAGCGGTAGTTAAAGAGGTTCTCTACCGCCGGGGAGGTATTAGCCAGGGCGATAAAAGCCCTTCTGATGTCGCCCGGAGAAACGATCCTGTAGTCTTTCCGCAGCCTGCCTGCAGAACCCCCGGAGTCCAGCATGGCGCAGATGGCCGAAATCTTCACCTTGTGTTTTTTCAGTCCAGTCAGAACGGCCTTGGGCATGGCATTGCCTCCCCCAAGACAAGCGACTCTGGGAAAGGACTTTCCTGCGGATTTTTTTCCGTTTGTTTTCTTTTTCATCTTAGAAGCCTATTAACTTATTTTCTCCAATAATGTTCAGGAAATCAAATCTAACAGACCGAAAATGTGTTCTTCAGAAACGGCACCTTCTCTTAATATCTTGGAGGTCGTCAAATCTATGACCGTAGAAGGTAGTGATTCGGGTAGATTGCCCGCATCTAAAATCAAATCGGGCTTACGGGAAAATTTTTCCAGCTGGAGCATTATCTCGCCAATATTTCCGGAAGCAGGCGATCCGGAGATGTTAGCCGAGGTCTGGGCTAAGGGGAAACCTGCTACAGAAAGGAGCTGATTGAGAAATTCGTAGTCGGGCATTCTCAGTCCCATCTTACCGTCGGAGCTTATTATATACTCTGGAAAGTCAAGGGACTTGGCCGCACACACTGCCGTTACCTTGCCGGGCCACACCTTTTTTAGGAATTCTCTTTGAGTCTCGTTTATTTCAGCCAGATTTTCCACGGCTTCAAAGTCTCTGATAAAAACGGCTAAGGGTTTAGAAATATCCCTTTCCTTAATTCGGAAGATTTTTTTCACCGCTTCCCGTTCGCCGGCATGTGCTATAAAT
>Ga0315536_1000159_pt1 | contig 31895 bp, 22 predicted proteins | sample SalMarSW160230MG_FD_203093 | JGI IMG/M metagenome (GOLD analysis project Ga0315536, IMG submission 203093) | Salt marsh sediment microbial communities from the Plum Island Ecosystem LTER, Massachusetts, United States - Salt Marsh Sediment SW1602-30 ...
TCAAGCGCATGATCATTAATCGATTGAGAGAAGAAGGTGTAGTTTCTAAATCAGAGCTCATGGTTTGGCTTAAAGATAAATATAGACAAGGGTTCGTAGATCTGGAAGGTGTATTAATTGAACTCATCAAGCGCGAACTGATTAAAGAAGCTTCTGTAAAAGGAATGCCTTCCGAATTGATTTTTCTAATACATGACATGCTAATGTTAAGAGTACCTCCTGTTCAGTTATTAAAGGATCCCGCTGATCGTGGCTTACCTTCCAAGTTAGCTGGAGACTATCGAATGGAAGTGAAGAAATTCTTCCAGAACTATCGCCCATCAGAACAAGATAACTTGAGAGTCATTGATATCATCATTAATCCTCAAGTATATGAAACATTGCGCTTGTTGAGAACTGCAATCGTCACTAAAAACGATCTTGAAAAACTCAAGAAGAAAGGAGTCGAAGACGTCGATGAAGTGCTAAAAATGCTCTGGGAGGGTCAGATGATCCAAGTATTTCAAGATGAGATGAACAACGAGTATTATGCTCTCTTATCTGATTTCCATCTTGATTTGATCTTTCCCAAGTATTTACTGAATGTTATCAAGTCTGAATATGAGCGAAAATCTAAAGCTGAACAAGTATTGGTAGAGTATCTCAATGTACTTGAAGACACGTACACGGCTATTAAAACCGCACCAAAATTAAAAGATTAATCAATTCTTTTTTATTTTTTTTGTTTGTTTGATATTTTATTCAATTTCATAAATATTAAACTATATAATTAAAAAGTTAAGAAATCTGAAAGCATTGTTCAAATTTTTTTAAATATTGATTAATAAGCTTTGTTTTAGCTAATAATTAAATATGAAATACTGCAATTATACAGTTAAAAAAATCTATTTTTTAAAAAAATTTGAATTAAAAACTTATTTACAAAAATGGTAGAAAACACATGAAACAATTAATAAAACATAAAACGAAATATCTAATCTTATTTACGACGATTCTATTATTACCTACGATTTTTTCATTAAATTCATTTTTCCTGAAAAATCCAAACAACAATAGCAATGTAAAAGATATTATTAATCCAGAAGAGGATCATACTTCCACACCTAAATTATCTGATGTATTCCAAATAGATTCGGGCTATGATTTGTCACAATGGTGGGATACAAGATTCCGCTATCGCATAGCTTTTAATGTGGAGGACACGAATAACATAGATCGTTATCAACCAGTAGATGTACCATTATCTTTTGAGGATAATGAACATTATAAAGATAGTGCTAGATTAGTAAGCTTTAATGCTACTGGAAACGATGAATGGAGCAGTCCAATTCCCATTCAATTATGGGACGTGAGTTACTATAACTCATCAAGTTTTATAAAAGAATGTAAAATGACATTTTTAGCAGATGTATCTGCAGGAAAAAATCAGACATTCTTCCTATACTTCAATGAAAATTTAGATAATATAGGCATTCCATCATATAATACTGATTTTTCAAGCATTTTAGCCAGTGGTTCATTGACAGTAACGGTTGGCAATCTTGGTGATCTGTACAAGACAATTTTAGAAGAAGGCAAAGGAGTCCCTAGTTATATCAAAGATGGGAAAAATTATCATAGTGATGAATCCCTATCACCCGAAAAACAATTATCACTTCCTTCTTTAAGCTTCCTTGCTCACATGGATGAGGGGATGGGAAATTATGCAAATGATTCAACAGGTAATGTAGCCCCTGGTCAACTCATAAATTCACCTTCTTGGGTAGATGGTATAGTTCGAAAAGGATTAGAGTTTGATTCAAGCGCTTCCCAATTTGTCGATTTTGGTGCAGCTTTGGAAGGAACAGGCGAACCTTTTAATGTTGGTAGTACTGAATTTACTATGACCGCATGGATCAATCCTACAGACTACAGTCATACTCAAGCAAGTAATCATGGTACTCGAAATTGCTTTATGGCGAAAGCAAGTGATCCATACAATGATAATTTTGAAGTGGGCGTTAATATTGATGGAACCATACATGTATACATCGATTGTGCCGGGACTGGTGCTGATACATACACCGATTTTGGTGTAGCTGGTGATGTAGTACAAGGACAATGGAATTTTGTTGCTGTTAGATTTGACGTCAGTACGGGGTTAGTTGATGTGAGAATAAATAATAACTGGTATTCCTCAAGTAAATGGAGTGGTGCTACCCACATGGATACTGCAGTTGGAAGTTTATTCACCATTGGTTCCACAGATCATAGCAATATTTATTTTGATGGTATAATTGATGAAGTTGCTCTCTACAATATCTCTATCACTAATACAGAAGTTGAAAATTATAAGTATGGTTCAGAAACTTCTATAATTGATTCGATTACTGAATTGATTAATGGAGATGTATTTTCTAGATACCAAGTTGATTGGACTGAATCATTCGATATGCATGTTTCAGATATTTGCACATTCTATTATGACTATAATTTATGGAACATCAATCGTACAATATCATTCGATAATGAATTTAATGGTGAAGAAACTACTTCCCAGATGGTATCCCTAAATACTTATTATGACTTTTCTGCTGTAACCCAAAGCGAAGACTTTTATTACATTTATGATGGCAATTTAGTAAAAGGATTGAACAATGATGGATATACAGTCGAAAATTACACTATCATTCATGATCCCATTCATCAAACCACAAAAAACACATTAGGGATTTTTGTTCCCAATTTCTATGCGTCAGGAGATGCGTTTAGCGAAATCTCTTATCTAAAGGGCACATTTTCCTATGATAGTGGTAATGATATGGTAATGTACAATCCTGGATCAATAAATGATTTTAAAAATAATGCCAATCCAACTAATAAGCTTCACATTGAATTTTGGGAATTTATTGACCATATTAATAATACAGCATATTCACCTAAACTTAATGAAGCGGGAATGGTACTACTTTTTGAAGACATGTACTCATCATTGAAAAATCCAGTGAATATTTATATATTCGAAAAAGATAGTGAATTCTATAATTTGAAAGTAAATGTAACTGATATTGATCAAAACTTAGTACCAGATGCAAAAGTTACTGTATGGAATAATACGGATATGACCGAGATTGGTACCTCATATACGGATGAAAATGGTGTAGCTACTTTCACGAGATTAAATAATGGAACTTATGTTGTTAATACTACTTATGAGATGTATGGAAAAGCGCCTTTAGTTATCACAACGCCTCAAATTATAGATCTTAATGATGGAACTGTGGATAGTACTGGTTTACGTGAAATATCATTTATAAATGTTAGTTTAACCTCGCTGGACCTGACATTAAATAGATTAAATAGTACTGGTGATTACCAAGGCCTTTTAGATGGTGCTAAAGTTACATTCTGGATAGATGATGGAAGTGGATCTCAGTTGATAGGATCAGAAAATTCAGATGTGAATGGACATGTCGTATTTAGATGGTTAAATTTTACTAATCCAAGTGATGGTAACGTTACTTTTGGAGTTGAATGGTTTGAAATTGCTGGAGTTGTTGATGCTCCAGGAGATTTAGATATGGGTAGTAGTATTTTGAATGCAACATATTACTTTTATCAAGCCCATTCTGCTATAGTAAATGTAACATTTGGTTCATCATTTGATACGGATTTAGTATTCACGCAAGTACCTACTGAAACAGAAATGCTTGGAGATTTAGTTCACTTTCAAGTAAATTTTACACAGATCGAAAATGGTACGATAGAATCACCTCTAACGGGAGCTAATGTTAATTATAATATCAAAATAGGTTCACAGTTAATTAATCTGCATACGTTATCATTCATCGAAATAGGATCGGGTCTTTATAATCTAACGATTAATACAAATAATCCTGTAGAAACAGGGGGTGTCAGCTGGTTATCCAGCGTATCATATACACTTGAGGTTCAAGCTAGTAAACCTGGATATATTACCCAATCAGATTCCATCTCATTTACGCTTTTAGACAGAACAGCTTCATTAGTTGCTGGTGATACTCAGATTAATGCCTATTGGAATGAGATATTAGTTTTAGACGTGACATACACAGATATCAGTTTTGGAGGGAATATAGCAATAGATGGAGCTTCAGTTCAGTATGCTGCAATTGGAGTTCCTTCCGTTGTCGGATTCTTAACTGCTTATGGGTCCGGTGGACAGTACCTACTTGAAATACCTACAACCGACTTTTCAATAAGTGGTACTTATACAATACAAATCACGGCAACCAAACAAAATTACCAAGAAAAAACGATATTCATAATAGCTACAATTTTTGCTATTAAATCAGCGATTAATGGATCAGTTGGAATCTATGAGGATATAGATGTACCATTCAGGGAATCAGAAATCTTTCACTTTAATTATACAGTAGATAGTACAGGAGAAGGCTTAACAGAGAGTAATATAAAGACTTACGAATGGACTAAAGAAATTGGGGATGTTATTGTAGATAGCGGAGCTGGAACATTATTCGAAATTGGTGGTGGAATGTATTCATTGGATTTTGATACAGAAACTTTGGAGATTGCAACTTATACTCTAATATTTAATTTAGAAAAAGAAAACTATGCAGGTAGAAGTGGCATTATTATATTACACATAGTCGAAAGAGTAATAGATGTTACATTACCTACTGCTGATAAAATCATTCCAGCTATATCCGGTCAAGAATTGACATTCGATATTTCTCTTAAAGATTTATTAAACAATAGCGCATTGGTAAACTGCGATGTTAGTTTGAGCTTTCAAGGTAATACCTATGATTTCACTAACAATGGGGATGGAACTTACTCCGTTTTAATCTCTGATTTACCTGATGCATTCATCATGCCTATACCTATTAGAGGGACAATAACAATTACTCTAGCAAATTACGAGAGTGAAGAGATCGATCTTACGATTAATGTTGGCATGGTAGAGATTTTCCCTGGATTTCCAATGTTTTATTTCATAATCATTGTTGTTGGTGTGGTTGCTGTAGTTGGATCACTAGTGGGTTACAGAGTAATCCAACAAGCAAAGATTCCAAAATTCGTGAAAAAAGCGAGAGCAATGAAGAAAGAGATCAAGGGAAGAAAATCTATATCTGAATCACTTCTGTATCCATCCAAGGATGAATTCATTGTGAAGAAATTTGGTGATAAATGGAACATGCTCGGATTATCATTAGAGAGCATTTTAGGCATAGAAGCTAAAAAACGTAAAAAGACTCCAGAAAGCACGGAACCAAAAGGAGGTGCCGAATAAACAATGCCAGTTGGATTAGTTGTAATGAAATGGGATGAAAGAGTAGGTACTGAAATTTTAGCTAAGTACCCCGAAGAAATTATTGTCACTGATAAAACATTGATGCAAGTGTATAGTACTCATGAATACAGTGGAGAATCCGGAATGATTAGTTTGATGGTCGGTTCACTAAACATCGCTTCCTACTATACAGGACCAGAAAAGGGATACTATATTCTATTGCTCCTAAATTTAGATGATGATCCCGATTCATATGAAGGAGGATTAATTGATGTTTCGAGAATTATCTTGCAAAATCTCGAAGATGAAGCATATACTAAATTGATCCCATCATTATTCCAGAGATTATCCGTGTATCCAACACTTAACAATGAACAGCGATTAGCCATAACGTATCAAGATGAAATCAAGCGCATGATCATTAATCGATTGAGAGAAGAAGGTGTAGTTTCTAAATCAGAGCTCATGGTTTGGCTTAAAGATAAATATAGACAAGGGTTCGTAGATCTGGAAGGTGTATTAATTGAACTCATAAAACGTGAACTGATTAAAGAAGCTTCTGTGAAAGGAATGCCTTCCGAATTGATTTTTCTAATACATGACATGCTAATGTTAAGAGTACCTCCTGTTCAGTTATTAAAGGATCCCGCTGATCGTGGCTTACCTTCCAAGTTAGCTGGAGACTATCGAATGGAAGTGAAGAAATTCTTCCAGAGTTATCACCCTTCAGAACAAGATAACTTGAGAGTCATTGATATCATCATTAATCCTCAAGTATATGAAACACTACGCTTGTTAAGAACAGCTATTGTCACTAAAAACGATCTTGAAAAACTCAAGAAGAAGGGAGTCGAAGACGTTGATGAAGTATTAAAAATGCTCTGGGAGGGTCAGATGATCCAAGTATTTCAAGATGAGATGAATAATGAATACTATGCGCTCTTATCTGATTTCCATCTTGATTTGATCTTTCCCAAGTATTTACTGAATGTTATCAAGTCTGAATACGATAGAAAATCTAAAGCTGAACAAGTATTGGTAGAATATCTCAATGTACTTGAAGATACTTACTTATCTATTAAATCTGCACCAAAATTAAAAGATTAAATTATTTTTTATTTATTTTTTTTATTTTTCTTTATTTTTGTATAGAACTAAAAAAAATTAACCCATTTAAGATGGGATCTTTGCTATTCCAATTAACAATCCTTGATGTTCAAATATATCGATATCGATTAAACCTACATCACTCATATCTAAACGTAATTCTTCTGCTGTAAATGTTCGATTAATATAAGCAGCTTTATAAAGCCTAATTAACTCATTTATAAAGATATTTTCAGTCGTTTTAATATCCGCGATTGATACAAGAATTACATATCCATGAGGTTTAGTAACTCTAATTACTTCATTTAATATTTTATATCGTGACATGTTAAAAAACTTAGGATCCTTTTTATATACCGGTAGAAAACTTGCATCGAAAAAATCCTCGCGTTCACGAAAAAGCCCTCCTATAATTTCAGTATATCGATATTTGTCTGTAATTCTATTATTATTTGACTTATTTATTTCATTTTTTGAGAGAATATACATTTCTTTTGTAAAATCAGAAAGTTGATTAGCAATAGATAATGGGACGTATTCAGATAACCAAATGGATAGCGTTCTATCAAAATGACGTTTTTCAATTTTTGTTAAAATTATTTTGAAAAAATTATCTCGATATTCATTAGAATCCATTATATTATTGTTTATTAGGAATTTTAACAATAATTTAGGGATATAATTTGTAAATTTAGTTGGATTTATCGAAACTTTTCCCGTTTTGCCATTAGAAGTTAATAATCCTCTTTTTTCTAATTTATCTAAACTATAGTAAAAACTACCCGTAGACAATTTTTTTGTTAAATTAATAAAATCATAAAATTTATCTGAAGCTTGGGATATTCCATGATTTTCCTTAAATTCAATAGTTTTTTCTTTAAATTCAATAAATTGCTTCACTTCATTGAACAAAGTGTGTCTTACAACAGGAGCTGAATAACGTGCCAAAAATTGAAGTGTAATGATATCTGCTACAGATAAATCTGCAAAATCTGATATTGTATGATATGCAGCATAATCAAAAAAAGTGTGTTCTTTTTCAGTCATCGCTAAATTCATTCGAAAATGTTATATTTAGAGTCTATAATCAAAAGGATTTAAGTTTTTCTAAAATTAGAAATTTTTTTCTCTTAATCGCGAAATTTATATATCGTTAATCATTCTTGAAATTAAAAAAAAAAATTTGTGATTTAAATATGGATTCTACAGAGAAATATTTAGATGTTCCTGAAGCAATTGGTTTAGATGGTATTGACTTGGAAAAATATATAATTGCAAGTTATATCATTAAAAGACCAAGAGGAATGAATGTTAATTATCTATCACGTTTTGCAGCTATTGAACAATCAACTGGTACTTGGGTGAGAGTTCCTGCAGAAACTGAAGAAGTAAGAAAAACTCACGTCGCTAGGGTGCTTGGTGTATATGAAATTCCAACTTATGAATATGTGTTACCCCCAAAAGAGGAACTGAAAGAGAGATTATATTTCGTTCAAATCGGTTTTCCAATAATCAATATAAAAGGAGATGGAATCCCCATGCTTCTAACATCTGTAATTGGAAATATCAGCATTACCCACGGATTAAAACTCGTAGATTTAGCATTTCCTAAAGAATATTTAAAAGATTTTAAAGGTCCTAAGTTTGGCATAGATGGACTTAGAAAACTTCTGAAAGTCCCTGAAAGACCAATGCTAAATAATATGGTTAAACCTTGTACAGGTCATACTTGTGATGTTGCTGCTGATTTAGTATATCAAGCGGCTGTAGGAGGTTGTGACGTTGTAAAAGATGATGAATTAATTTCTAATCCTTCATTTAATAGACTGGAAGATAGAATTACCGCTGTAATGGAAAGCATTGATAGAGCTGATTCTGAGAAAGGGGAAAAAACACTTTATACAATAAATATCACGAGCCAATTACCAGAGATGTTTGAGTATGCTGATAAGATGATCGAACTAGGAGCAAATGCCTTGATGATTAATTATTTATCTGTTGGTTTTGAAGCATTAAGAGCAGTTACTAAAGATCCTTCTATTAAAGTCCCGGTATTAGGTCACATGGATTTTGCTGGAGCTTATATCGGTGGTCCGTGGACTGGATTAACGAGCATGCTGGTTCTTGCCAAATTACCAAGGATTTGTGGAGCAGATAGCGTTGTAATCCCTGCACCATATGGTAAAGCAGAAATTTTAGATGAGCGGTATGAACAAAATTTAAAAGCGTTAAGATACCCATTTCAACACATAAAACCTACTCTACCAATGCCTTCAGGAGGAATTACCCCGGGAATGGTAGAAAAATGCATGAAGGAAGCAGGTAATGATATTCTTATTGGAAGTGGAGGAGGAATTCACAGTCACCCAGATGGTCCAATCTCCGGGGCTAAAGCTTTTAGACAGGCAATCGATGCAGTCATGCAAGGATTAGATGTCCGGAAAGTAGCAAAAGAACACGAAGAATTAGGAAAAGCTCTTGGAGTTTGGGGAAGTGGAAAGACTCAATTAATAGAATAATCAATATTTTTTCTTTTTTATCTCGATTTAAAACAAATTTTGTTCGAAACGTTCCTCAAGGTCTTGTAACGATGATTTTAATATTACGTTGATTTTAGATTTAAAATCTGATCGAGTGACTTTTTCTGCGATCGAGTTATCATGTAGATCTACTAATTGAAGTGAACACATATTATTCAAGTAATTTACTTCGATTTCATTACTAAGTTTATTATTAGACAAGTTTAATTCCCTTAAATGTTTTAATTGCATTAAATCCTTGATAGTGCTAATGTTGTTGTTGGATAAATCAAGTTTTATTAAATAGGTTAGATTTATTAATCCTGTGATTTCTTCTATTGATTCTATATTATATTTCCATCCAAAAGGTAGTCCTTTAGTCTCAAGCTCTAAATCTGATAAATTTAATCCAGTTACTACTCCTAATTCTTCATTAATTTCATAAGATAAGTATCTATAGGAAAGGGAGAGCTCTAAAATAGTTAAGTAATTTAATATTATGTCTGCCAGTTGGTTTTCTGTTAAGTTTGATAAATTATTCTTCAAGAGCTTTTTAATTACCTTGTTATATTTATGCTTAAAATGATTCTTGGCAATTTTCATTAGATTAGATTCATTTAAAAGGCGATATAAGTAATCGATAAGTGAATGCTTCGCATCATCATCTTGAATTTCTTTTAAAGCTTTTATTAATGAAACTTGACAAGCGTAAGAGTTTTCATGTTGAATTGCCCAATTAATTAAAGGAAATGCCTTGTTTAGGAAATTCTCACGAAGCAAGTCTATTGCTAACAATTTAATCTTTTGGTTTGAATCTGTAATTAATAATTGTTCCAATATCTCAAAAAATGAATCATTTAATCCTAACTTTTCAAGATATATTAAGGCAGAAACTCTTATTGATTCTTCTTCAGAATTATTAATAATTGTAGTCAATAATTCAATTGTTGTGCGCTTATCTAAAAGATTTTCAATATATTGTTCGAATATCCTTGTTGGAGTGAAAATCATAACAAATAATTTAATTTAGCTATTTATTAAGTAATTCTCTATATATTTAAAGGAGAAATATAATATAAAATTTGATATTCATCTGATGAGTATCATATCACTGAAAAAAACGCTTAATTCCTTTTAGTAATTCAGTTAGTGTGTTTTTTATCCTATTAAAAGGTTTTAACGTACCAGAGAAAGGTGAATCAACAACATGTTCTACAAAAGGATCCAGAAAAGCTTCTACTTTATTTAATTTCTCCAGATTACCTTCAGATAATATGTAGAGAAAATAATCGTTTTTATATTTTTTAAATGTTAAAAATCTATAATTTTGAAATCCTAATCTCACGGCAATCCAACGAGGGTATGCTCCAGTATTCCCTAAAGTGTTTGCAGCAATTGCTTCGATTTTTGCCGTCAATAATGACTCCACCATTTCTTTTTCTTCTTCAGGGCTTTCAGTTTCTCCAGGAAATTTAACTCCTAGCTCTGGTCCTAAGAGTAAGGATATAACTCCTATAGACATTGAGGATAATCCCAGGTAGTCAATACGGAGCTTATCTTCTACAAAAGGAATTTCTTGATCTGAAAACACGTCATGTAATTGAATATACTTGTTGATTATAGCCCGTATTTGTGCTTCGAACTTTCGATCGATTTCGTGTTTTTCCAATTTGCTTAGGTTATTTACATCCTTATCATTTACTAATTCTCCATAATAATTTGCCATTTGTTCGAGAAAATACTTGCCCTTTTTATCTGGGAATTTACCATAAATGAGATAAATTATTTCATTCTTTACGAAGAATTGACATTTGTCTTCCTCGTCATTATTTGTTATGAGAAGCATCTGATCTAATTCTCCTCCCAGTATGCCCGTTGCTATATTGTCAAGATTATTGGTAAGTTCCAATAAATAGACAAATTTCTCATTACTACAAAAAAGTTGTGTTCGCTCTGTAGAGGTAATTCCACATAATTTAATATATTCTTCATCTCCTCCACTTCCTCCTCCTTTGAGAAGAATTCTTTCATCTTTAAAGGAGAAATTTTTTTCTTCTCGCTTAACACGTACTTTACCTTGAAATCGTTCTGACGCTACAGTGGTTTTCTTTTCAAAAATTTTAGGTTCCGTTTTTTTATCCTTTATGTTCCGTTCATCTACGTATTCAAATAAACTGGGTAAAAACTTTTTACACTTGGGGCAGAGTTTATCGACAGGATATGGTTTAATAATAACATACCCACAATTCTTACATGTAATTTTATCTTTTAGAGCCCCAAATAATTGACTTTTTCCTTTATTCATTTCTTTTTCTTTTTTAGGAATATTAGTCAACCCCACTAGATTAAAACAAATTAGAATGTATAATTACAATCGAATAAAGATTAACATGCATAATAAAGATTTACTTTTTACTATTAATGGAAATCACAGATACTTCTTAGCAATATCCTGAAATGCTGTTAAAAATTTATTGTTATTCTCTATTGTATTAATTGTTATTCTTAAATAATTATAGAGATTAGGCATACTGAAATGTTTTACTAAAATCTTTAATTCCTTCAAATCCCATAAAAATTTGAGAGTTTTTGCTTGGTCCTCATATTTTATAAAAATAAAATTAGCATCAGAAGGTAATACAGATACTCCCTTGTACTTTGATAGTTCATCTGTTAATCTACTTCGCTCTGATTGGATTTTTTTATTTTGTTCATATACTTTATTTCGATGTTTAATACAAGAAAGTGCAGCCATCTGTCCAAGATAACTAGTATTAAATGGAAGTTTAACCCGGTTCATTTCTTTAATAATTTTAGCATCAGCTAATGCATATCCAATCCTTAGGGAAGCTATGGAAAAACCTTTTGAGAAAGATCGACAAACAATTAGATTATCCAGGTTTTTTAGCAGTGAGAGACACGTTTTCTCACCAAAATCTGCGTAAGTTTCGTCGACAACAACGATACCAGAACATGATTTACAAATTTTTTCTATAATATCATTATCGAAGGATTTACCATTGGGATCATTTGGAGAGTTGATAAAAATTAATTTGCTATTTACATTAAAAATTTCATCGGGTATTGAAAAATCTTCAGTAAGTTTAATCTCTTTTATCTTTGCATTATAAAGATTAGCCAATACTTTATACATTCCATAGGTAGGGTAAAATACAACAATTTCATCCTCGGGATCAATGAAAACTTTAAAAATAGTGTCAATAATTTCATCTGCTCCATTTCCTATGAAAACGGTATTTCGATTTGTTAATGTGTTTTTATCTCGTAATAATTGATTGAGGATTGCTTTTCTTAATTCAAGAGCTAAGGGATCGGGATATTTACTTAAATTTTCAGAATCATCAATAGCTAATTTTATATCTTCCAATATATCTGGAATAGGAGGATAAGGATTTTCATTTGTGTTTAACATTATCCATTCTTCTTCATTTAATCTTTCAACGGGTTCATATGCGGCGTACTTTTTTAAAGATTCTCTAAATAGATTCTCAATTTCCATAATTTCAACCTAAATATTTGTATCGAAGATTGCTATCTCAAAATGAGTATATTTTGGGTAGTGAAATCTTAAATTTTAATTTTTGTCCTTTTCAAAAACTCAATTTTTAAATGTATCACAACTATTTGTTTTATAATATATTACAATGAAATTAGAGTTAGAGTTGAGATAGTTATTACTTCGTACGCACTAATGTTTAACGTTCTTGAGGGTGGTGTTAGTGAACCAATTGAATGGAATAAAGAAAATTTAACTGCTGATAGATCTATTATTATATTGGATGAATCGAATCAGATTGTTTGGTTGTGGCATGGATCCAAGCAAGGATTAGTAGCTAGAAGAACTGCGCTTAGACAAGCAGATTCACTCAAGGGTCATGGATATACGGTTGGGAAAAGTATTATAGGGCGAGATCTCAAACAAATAATGGAAATAGATCAGAGAAAAATAGGTAGAGATCCAGTCACCGATGAGATTTATGGAAATTTAGAGAATTTATTAAATCGGGAAAGTAAAATGTTGGAAAATTATGTTGTAACTTTTGAAACGAAAGGAGATGAACCTTTAATATCGAAACCGATTGAAGAGAAATCTTTAATCTCTAAACCCCTTGAGAATAAAGAAGTAGCTAAAGAAATTGAGTCTCCAATAAAAATGATTGAGAAACCGCTACCGGAAACAATTGTTAAAGAAACACCGCCAGCGATAAGTCCTACTTTTACACCTACTAATGAATATGATATATCTGAAGATACACCGAAAGTCATAAAGCCCACCCCCGTTGAAGAAAAGTTACCTGAATCTGAAGGAACTTTGACTCCAGCATTGCAAGCAAAAATTGGGTTTGTATTAGCGGGAATATTGGATCATTATGATGATATTTGGGTTTCAAAAAAAAATGATGGTAGTTATTCTGTAGAGATGATGGATGGACCGATATGCCTTTTTAAGGTTTCAGAAGGGGCAAAAATATCATTTTCACCTGATTCTTTCAAAGGGATTTCGACTAACGTGAAATTAGAAATTCAAAAAAAATTTGTTTCTCTTTCTAAATTAATTCTTTAATTTTATAATTCTTTTTTTCTTATTTTTTGTTAATGATTTGTATATTTTATATAATTATTACTAGGTCGGTTTAATTGAAATTCAAGGATTTGGCTGAACTTTTATTGAAATTAGAAAGTACAAGCAAAAGGCTTGAAATGATCGAAATTTTGTCAACATTCTTTCAGAAAATAAAAATATCTAGAGAATTTGAAGATTTAGATAAGATCGTCTACTTATTACAAGGGAAATTAGTTTCAAACATTAAACAAGCTCCAAAAATAGGAATTGCTGAAAAAATGATTATAGAAGCATTATCATTGCATTCAGGAATGGAAAGTGATAAAATCAAAGATAACTTAAATAAAACAGGAGATATCGGAATAACGGCAGAATATATATTAACAAAGAAGAAAAAACAAAAATCTCTTTTTGATTTCTCTAAAAACTTACAAAATGATAAAGAAGATCTCGAAATTCAGGAAATATATTCTGCGCTTCAAAGAATGTCTATAACGGAAGGAAGCGGTTCTCATGATAAAAAGTTGGGAATTCTTAGAGGTCTTATGAGGAAGTGTTCAGCCTTAGAAATAAAATATCTATTACGTATTATAACATCTACTTTAAGAGTTGGTATTTCTACGATTACAATCTTAGATGGATTAGCTTTGGGTATTACTGATGAAAAGGATAATAGGGAATTTATTGAAAAGGCATATAATCTCGACCCAGATCTAGGAGATATCGCAAAATTGCTTGTAAAAGAAGGTATTAATGCGATTAAAAAAGTTAAAATAAGTTATGGAAGACCTATAAAGTGTATGCTAGCATCTCGAGTTCCATATGGGGATATCATCGAAAAATTGGGTTCACCATTCAAAGCAGAATATAAATTAGATGGTGAAAGGCTTCAAATCCATAAAAATGGAAACAGTGTTCAATTATTTTCAAGAAGATTATTAGAAATTTCAGATCAATACCCTGATGTTTGTAAATTTGTGAAGAACAATGTCAACACTGAAAACGTAATATTAGAGGGTGAAGTTGTCGCAATGGATGTTTTTTATGAAAAAATGCTTCCATTTCAAGTACTCAGTAGACGAAGACGTAAATATGATGTTGAAGATGTTTCAAAAGAGATTCCCGTCTGTTTATTCTTATTTGATATATTATTACTAGGAGATGAATCATATATCAACAAACCCTTTTTCTTACGGAGGAAGAAATTAGAAGAAATCATCATTGAATCTGATGAAATTAGACTAGTGGAATCAAAATTGATTCACACTACTGAAGAATTACTAGATTTCTTTCAAGAGGCGAGGAAGAAAGGAAATGAAGGTATTATCGCAAAATCTATTAAAGAAGATTCAGTATATCAGGCAGGAAATAGAGGATTTCTCTGGATTAAAATGAAAGGGTTAGAGGGGGGAAAATTAAAGGATTCTGTCGATGTAGTACTCGTGGGGGCATTCTATGGGAGGGGACGAAGAAAAGGAGTATATGGCACTTATATTGGAGCGGTATATGATCCAATAAATAACGTGTTTGAAGCATTTACACGTATAGCTTCTGGATGGACTGATGAGATTATGGAACTATTGAAAAAAGAAATGGAGCAGTATGAGGTAAATAAAAAACCTGCAAATGTTAGTTGTGAAGATATTCCAGATCAGTGGTTTCTTCCAAAAGTTGTGATTGAAATCATTGGAGATGAAATTACCAAAAGTGATAAATTTCCTTCTTTAGGGTATTCATTAAGATTTCCAGTTTTTCAACGGATTCGAACTGAAAAAGGACCTGAAGATGCTACCACTACTGATGAAATACTGCAATTATATGTGAGTCAATGAACAATTTTTACACCATTATCTTCTAACACTTCAAAACATTCTGGTGTTTTTATAAACTTGTTTCCGCCTATATATAGTTCTTCTAATTTTGCGAGAGAAACTAGAGAAATTGGTAAAATTTGAAGCTCATTTTGTGACAGATTTAAGTATCGTAAATTTATTAAAAACTTGAAAGTTTCTGGAATTGTTTTTAATTTGTTATCTTTTAGGTTTAATGAAGTTAATGAAGTTAAATTGCTTATTGAATCAGGAACTTCACGTAATTCATTTCTTTCTAAATCAAAGTTTTTAAGTGAGGATAGGTATCCGATTGAATTAGGGAGAGTTGTGATTTCATTCCAACTTAAATTTAAAATTTCTAAAGATCTCAAATTAGAAATTGATTCTGGAACTGTGAGTAACTTGTTATCATGGAGATTTAATTCTTTAAGTTTTTCTAATTTTCCGAAAGATTCAGGTAAGGATGTTATATTATTTAATCTAAGATTTAAGATGACTAATTCGCTTAAATTAGAAAAGGATTCTGGTAAATTAGATAATTCATTTTTCCATAAATATAGCTCCTTTAAAGAACTTAAAAGACCAAAAGAATCTGGTAAATTTTGAATATTATTGACATTTAGATTGAGATGTTCTAAATCAATTAAAGTTCCAATCCAATGTGGTAAATTTGTCAATTGGTTATATCTAAAGATCAATTTTTTTAGAGAAGTTAGATTTTTTATAGGTTCAGGAAAAGATGTTAAATTTTTAAAGATAAAATCCAACTGGGTAACTCTACAATTATTGATTTCATATTTTAACCTCCAAAATACCTTCTTAAAGTACGTTAATGTGAAATAATTCATTAAAATTGTAATATGATCGAAAATTGGATCTTTTTGTGAAGATACTATAATGTATTTCTGAATTTTAATTTTATAATCCTTATCAACAACATCTTGGAGTTCTTGTAATAAAAATGGTTTAATTAGCTTAAAATCTTGGTTTTTAAGTCCACGTAAAAATTCAACTAGAGAATTTAATATAATTTCTAATACTAATTGAGAGTCATCATTGTGAAGAGCCCACTTCATTGGTTTATAAGCTTTATCATTAAAATTAGAACTTAAAAATAAAGCAGCAGCAGCTCTGATATTTTCATTAGAATCAGAAATTAAAAGATTTTCAAAGACATTAAATATATTTTCAGATAAAGAAACTGTCTTTTCATTTGTTTTCCAGATTTCAGAAAGTATTTTGATGCATTTTAGACGTATTTTAAATGATTTACTATTTTCTATCAATGCAAGTAATTGTTCTAAAGCGGATCTTTTGTCAATAGTTCTATCTCTAAATTTCTCTAAAATTTTGCTAGGTGCTAATTCCATTGTTGTCTATAGAAAGAATTTTATTTCAAATATCAATTAGCTAAAAAAAGCAAATTATTTCAATTTATTTATAGATAACTAATCCCTTTCGTTCCAAGGATTTTAAAAAATCAGGAATTTTTACAATTGAATTAAAATTTAAATCCAAGATTTTAAGATTTTCTAGCTGAGTTAAAGATTCTGGAACTTCTACTAGTTCATTTCCCCATAGATTTAAAATTTCAAGAGATTTAAGCATTCCTATCCAACTGGGGAGAGTTTTGAATTTATTCCAGCTTAGATTTAATGATCTTAATTTTATTAATTTTTGAAAAGAATTAGGTAGTGATTCTAAATTATTATTCCAAAGCGCAATTGATTCAATATTTTGAAGTGTTCCAATATTTTTAGGTAATTCAGTTAAATGATTATCATATAGTTGTAATTCTTCTAAATTATTTAGAGATTTAATCCATTTTGGAACAGAACTCAACCTATTTCCAGCTAAACTTAACTTTTTAAGAGATTTGAGGAATTTAATGCTCTTTGGTAATTGAATTATATTATTTAGACCTAACTCTAATACTTTAAGTGATCTTAATCCCTTCAAACTTTTAGGAAATTTTTGAAGCTTATTTCCATGAAGATCCAGAGTTTCTAATTTTGATAGGTTTTTCATTGATTTTGGTATGGAAATTAAACGGTTTGACCTCAGATCTAAGGTTTTAAGATTTTTTAGATTATTTATGGAATGGGGTAAATATTTCAATTTATTATATTTTAGATTCAAGTATTCTAAGGATTTTAAAGAACCGATAGAATTTGGGAGGTTATTTAATTTATTATAACTTAAATCTAAATATTTTAATGCTTTCAGAGATCCTATTGAATTCGATATCCTTGTCAATCGATTGAATTTCAAATCTAATTTTTCCAAATGCCTTAAATGGATTAAATATTCGGGGAATTTATTTAATACATTCCAACCAAATACATGACTGCTAACATCTGATAAATATAGTTCAGAAACTAATAAATCTTTTATTGTATAATTTATATTGCCAAATTTCTTTTCTAACTCCTTAATAATAAAGAAATTTATTAAAAATTCCGAAAGTTCTATAGTGGAATAATTTACAATAAGATTGTTTCTTATTAGCTCATCCATCTCTTTTTTAAATGAAATGTTATCAATTTTATTTAATCTCTCTAATACTAATGACTTCGCTTCATTATGGGATAAATGACCTAATATATCCGTGATTGTAATTAAAGGGATTATTGACTCTTCATTGTTAAACGCCCATTTAACTGGTTCATAAGTTCTACTTGGGAATTTTTGCCTTAAAACACTTGCGGCAGCATTTCTAATAATTTCATGAGAATCTGAGATTAATAAATTTTCCAATAGATTAAAAATTCGGTCTTCGAATGCTCCAATTTGCCCCAATATTTTAATAGCTTCGAATCTAACTAGGGTTATTTCACTCTCTTCAATTATCGATATTAGATGATCGATAGTAGTAGTTTTATCTGTTTTTTTATTAATGAAATCATCATAAATCTTTTTGGGAGAAAAATCCATTCTTATTCCAAATCCTAGAAAGTTATTAAATTTATGATTTAATTTCATTAATTTTATTATGTATCACAAAAGCAGACAATATTATAAAAGATATCTCGTTAAACCAAGTTCTTTTAATTTATGGGTGGAAGGAGTCCCATTTTCTTTATCCCAACCACGTTCATCATAATAATCATCCAGTAATTGTTTAGCAATATCCCTATTAATTTTTACATTTCCATAGAAATCGTAAAATTCGAGTTTATTTTCACCATATTTTAAAGGTGTGAACCAATTTTTTGGGAATGCGTCATCTTGCCGAGAAAAACCTTCCTTAACATTCATTAATTTCATTAGATTCCATGATCTCTCAGCTGCTAGTCTTATTTCATCAACCTTTAAATTGAGTCCAGTTATTGCATTATAAAAAGATGTAACGAGTTCCAAACTATAAAATCTGTTCATCTGTGCTCGAGCACATAATCCAAATGATGTTAATATTGTATACCAATCTTCTGAATATCTGGTTAATCTACCAACATTTATATTCATCTCTTTTTTGGGTGGTCTAAATAACCTATCTACAGCGCTCTCAGGGATTCCCATTCTATTAAAGTGGGATTTCATTTTTTCTATTCCTCCTCCTGCACCAACATAAGTTGGGGATCCTCCTGAAGCAACATGCGCCCCTTTCGGATTAACCACCTGCTCAAATTCCATAGTTCCTAGCTTTAAAAACCTTGGTTCAAAAACGACATCTAAACCTTTTATAGTAAGCATTTCTTCTTCCAAATTAGCTTTTAAACGTGTGATTTCTTTCCAACCATCAGCTAAGATATTCCCAATCCCATTTCTATAGGTTATGATCTCAATTAAATGTTCATAAGTATTATAGTCCTTTTTCCATTCAAATCCTAAATCTTTGTTTGTAAGAGAACCTTGATCGATCATTCTTGATATAAAATCAAATAATGAGGTAATTGTGAGAGAATCTAATCCATATCGACTGATTACGTCAAATATTTTAATTGCTCGATCATAAGAACTTAAGCCATCAGAAGTGAACATCAAAAAGGGATTAATTATTGATGAAGTGTAATTCAGCAGTCCTTCAAATTTTCCTTCGCGTATCTCAAGAATATCCTTATCAGCCATTGGGCAACTAGGGCATCCAATTCTTCTGAATTTTATATTTTTAAGATAATTTCGATCACTACATTGTCTTGCTTTCTTTTTTTCGCCTTTTGCGTTTAATATCATTCCAACGGGTAAGCTTCTCAACATTCCAAGTTCAATCCATGAATCTCTATGTGGATATTTCCGAACTCGATCAATAAAACTATCATATAATTTATTAAATTGTTTTGGGTTAGCAATTTCGATTCCTTTTGAACCTTTAACTACAATTGCCTTTAAGTTTTTTGATCCCATTATTGCACCTAAGCCTCCCCGACCTAAAGTTGAAGTTTTATCTATTAAAGTGATTGCTCCAAATACCAAATTTTCTCCCGCTTGACCAATTGCTATCACTCCGCAATCATCGTATTTCCTCCACATCAAATTGGTTGTTTCAACAATATCTAATCCCCAAATTTTGTCTGCATTGACTAAATCGATATGATCATCAAATATGTATAGATATTTTGGTTTATCTGCTTTTCCAGATAAAATTATATGGTCATAACCAGCTTGTTTTAGATGAAATCCGAAGCTCATTCCACCACAAACGCTGGCAACTGCTCCTGTAGCAGGAAATTTTGAGAACCCAGAAGTTCTAGATGCTCCGGGCATTATAGTACCTACCATTGGTCCTGTACCAAGTACAATTATGTTATCAGGGGAAAGAGGATTCGTTCTGGGTTTCAATCGTTCAGCTCCCAGAAAGAAATTCATACCCATACCACCAAGGAATTTCTTGACATCTTTGAGATCTTCTCCAGTAGAGGAAATTTTCTCATCTGATAGGTTAATTTCTAGTATTTTACCAGTATATCCATACCAATTCAATTTTCATTCACCTCAATAATTTCTAGTGCTCCATATAAACAGTGACGCGCACAATGTCCACATTTTATGCAATCTTCTGAAAATTCGATTTTTGGGGTTAATTCATAGATATCATGTAATTCAATTCTAGAAAAAGCTGGCAAGTATTTCCCATTATATAGAAAGGAGCAAGAAAGTTGGCAGATTCGACAACCCACACACTTTTCTGGATGGATTAGAATTTCATAAACTCCCATAATAATAAATAAACAGAAGGTTATATATTAACAATTACTCCTTTTTCCCTTATTTTTTTTATTTCTTTTGGAATATCCGTAAATTTATTAAAATTAAGATATAAAGTTTTCAGATTGGCTAAGGTTTCGATTTCATTTGGAATTACTTCTATTTTATTTCCCCACAGATTTAATATCTCAAGAGATTTCAGAGAACCAATCCATATAGGAATCTCTGTGATATTATTCCAACTAAAATTCAGCGATTTTAGATTTTTTAGATTTGAGATACAAAAGGGTATTTTTTGAAAATGATTATTCCTAAAGTTTAGTAATTCTAATGTCTCTAATAAACTAAAATTTTCAGGGAGGTCTTTTAATTGATTATCATGAATTGAAAATTGTTTTAAATTTTTTAAATTTCCGATCCAAACAGGTAATTCTTTAATTTGATTACGTTCAAGATTTAGTTCAATTAATACGTTTAATTTTTTAATACAATCGGGAATATGGTCAAAATTGTTCCATCCAAGTTCAATTTGAGAGAGTGATACCAAAGAATCTATATCTATTAGAAAATTGGAGAATTGATTATGATGTAAATCTAACAATTTCAGTTTCTTTAAAAAACCTATAGAGGAAGGAAGTGTATTAAGAGAATTGTCTCTCAGAATCAATGTTTCAAGATGATTTAAATTATTAATGGTTTCAGGAAGAGATTTTAATCTGTTAGATTTAAGATTTAGCACTTTCAATTTTGTGAATACTGAAATGGAATTAGGTAATTTATAGATATCATTATAACTTAAATCTAAATATTCAAGTTGATTAACTCTATTTATTACTTCTGGAATTGTCTTAAGATGATTATTACTCAAATCTAATCTTTCTAAAAATGAAAGAGACAATATTGCTTCAATGGAGTTAAATAATTTGTTGAAGCCTAAACCTTGATAATCTACATTTGATAAATCTAAATCAGTAATGGCACCATTCTTATTAAGAGAAAATATTATATGACCAAATTTAAGTTTTAATGAACAAATTACAAGATAATTTATTAGAATTTCTGCTAACTCAAAATTATTCAAATTTTTTAAATCTTGTATTTTAACTATATCTTTTAGGTTATATTTATATTTCTTCTTATAGAATTCATTAATTTTCTTAACTAAAATTGACCGAGTCTTTTCATTTTCCATTACTGCTAAAGAGTTTATTATCCCTATCTGAACTGCAAGTGACTTTTCGTTTTGTAGTACCCAATTAATTGGTGGAATCGCATGCTCGATGAATAATGTAGTTAAAATTTTAGCTGATTGAATCCTTATTTCCTCACTATTATCCGAAATTAAAAGATTTTCTAAAAATGTGAACAATCTTTTAGATTTATCATCAATTTTCTCTAAAACTTTAATAGCTTCTAAACGCGTATCAATATTTTCGGAATTATCAATGTTGGTTATTAACAAGTCGATGGCAGAAGCTTTGTCTAAATTACCACTTTGAACATCATTTAAAATAGCAGTTGGAGTGAATGGCATACCTAATCTCTTTTCAACTCTTTAGAATTTCATCCATTTTTTTAAAAGTAGTGTTTTTTAAACTGAATTCTGAATGTAAACCTTTTAATGATTTTATTCTATTGAACTCGGAATCTTGTATATTAATGTCTTTGCATCCACCTAGTGCCAATTTTTTACTAATTGTAGTTAAAATGTTTAAGTCTTGGCAAAATTTAAGAAGAAACGAATTGTTTATACTCGATTTTTCAATAAGAGTGTTTTTAACATCATAAAGTCTCAAGTTTTTTACGAAAATGTTTCTTAAAATCAAAAATTCTCTCACATGAAAAAATTCGAGAGTTTTTATCTTAAATGGTACTGAATCTAAAGAATCGATTATTATAGGATCGTCACTCGTTCCCTTTCCAGTGCATTCTACTTCCCAGGAGACTGCGCCTTTGGAATTCGCATAACAATCAATATGATATGTAGGTTTTAAAGTTTTATCAACTGGAGCTTCCATCAATTTGTAGTCCCTTTCATTGGGATCACAAACTTCATTGTCTTTAATCACATTATTTCTACTTAATCCACCTGGATTATAGATGAAATTATAAAATGAACATTGTTCGAAGATATTGTTGTAGCACTTATAAATGGTAGCAGATTCTTCAGAAATCAATTTAAAGATCCTAGAATTATGGCATTCTATCATTTTAAACCAACTACATTTTATTCCTTCTGCATAAATATTTAAACAATTTCTTAAATCTAAAATTCGTAACTTACAATTGATAATTGAAATATTGGCACAGTAAAAGATGTTTAAGAACGCCAATGTACAATCCTTAAAAATAATATAAATATCAGATTCTAATACCTCAATGTTTAATTTTGGATCTGAATAGGAATCTATTACAGCAGGATTGTCCTTAGTACCCAATCCAATACATTCTATTTCTAGATCCTCGAATTTAATTGGATATCCAATAAAAGAATACTTTGCTATTCGTAATTGTACCTTCATAATAATATACCATCTTGTGAGGGGAAATCAGATTCTTTCAATCATCATCCCACCTAGTATAATGGGTCCTCCAGTAGAATTGTATATTTTCTCTGCTCTTTTTAGTTTTATTTGGCTTTCTGCATATATTTTAAACACGAGATCTCCCTCTTCTATTCTTGCACCTTGTTTTTTAAAGATTTCCACACCTGATTTTTTAGAGTAAGGACACCCCGCAGCTTTAGCGATTTGATTGATTATTTTATTGTTTACTCCAGTAATATGACCCGCCTTAACTGCATAAAATTCATTTTTATACGGACCTAATTCTATATCTTGAGGTTGGATATTGGGATTTCCTCCTTGTGCTTCAATTATTTTTATCATCTTATCATATGCTTTTCCAGAACGTAAAATTTCTTTTGCTAAGGTTTGACCCCTACCACGTTGAACTTTTCCACCCATTTCAAGCAATATTCCGGCTAAATCAGTAGATTTTTCAATCAAAGAGTTTGGTCCTGCAGAATAGTTCATGAGTAATGAAAGTGCTTCTTTTGCTTCTAAAGCAGGACCAATAGCATGACCTATTGGTTGATGCGCTAAGGTTAAAGCACATTCCGCTTCAATCCCTACATTTTTCGCGATTTCTTTAAAAACATAAGCAAACTCTTTCCCATTATTTGCTGTTGGAAATTTAGTTCCAGGACCGCATGGTATGTCTAAAACAAGTTTTTTCACACCTAATGAAAGTTTTTTTGCAAGAATCGAGGGTATCATAAGCCCTATAGGATCCATATGGAGAGGACGTTCAATCTCAATGAGAATATTATCTGCAGGCGCAGTGTTAAGTGCACCTCCCCAAATTATACAAGCATTTTCCTTAGAGACGATTTCCTTTAATTCTTCATATTCAAATGCAACCGGAGCCAATACTTCCATAGAATCTGCTGTACCAGATGGAGAAGTAATTGCTCTAGTCGATGATTTAGGAATAGTTATTCCAGCTGCAGCTACAATAGGGACGATTATTAATGAGACTTTATTTCCAGGAACTCCCCCCGTGCTATGTTTATCAAATACATTAGTTCCGAAGTTATAAATTTTCCCACTCCGAGCTTCTGCAAGAGTTAAAGCAGTCATTTCATCATGGTCCATTCCATTTATAGCTACACCTGTAATAAAAGCAGCTAATTCTATTTTTGGCAATGAACCCGAAACAGCATCTTTGATAATTTTATTTATTTCTTCTCCCGTAAGTTTATTTGCTTTTATTTTTTTTTGGATAAAACTGAAAGACTCCGGTGGATCAGCAGGTTTAATGGAAAGCATCACACCCTCTTTAATATTCTTTTTTTCTTTTAAAAGATCAAGAGAGAGTCCTATTTCTCCGGGTTGAACTATTGAATTAGAATGATCAATCTCTAAAATAGCAACCCAGTATTTATCCTCAATAGATTTTGATTTAATATTTTTAATTCTTATTCTTTCTCCAGCTTTTTGTCCAAGTTCTAATGAATCGTTATAGGTAATAATAACATCTTTCCTATTTCCCGTTTCATAATTCATTACTTTAACTTTTAATTTCATAGTAATTCACAAATAAATTAATTTAGAGATATATAAAATTTAAGTTAAATAAGTTTAATGTGCATAATCTTTACTTCCTATTGAGCTTATTTTGGAAAAGTTATTTAAAAATTATGAAATTATTTCAATTATGAATAAATTTGAAAAAGCAAGCCAAATTCTAAAAGAAATTGATACTGATGGTTGGTTAATCGCCTGTAATGAAGATAGTGATATCAATAGCCCATTTATGTTAGGCGTGCATAGTCATGCGAGGCATTATGTATATGTTGCTGCTAATGGTCAGCACGAAGTTATTGCAGTGGCTATGGAAGCTCCGATGATAAAAAAAGCGCTTGAGAATAAAGGAATCAATGTTAAAGTCCACGCATTCAACTCCTTGAGTGAATTAGAAGCCCTTTTAACACGCATTTTAAAAAAATCAAGAATTGCTCTCAACTTTGGAGAAAATGTATTAGATGTTGAGGGAACTTCATATGCTGATTATCTTCGAGCAGGTGATTATGCTTCGATACAAAAATTGGGTCCTAAAACAGATTTTATTTCAGCAGCACCTATTATTTATAAATTAAGAAGTGTAAAGTCACCTGAAGAGTTAAAAGATCTAAGAAATACTTGTAAAGCCACGATTGAGTTGTTAAAAGACTTGCCTAATTGGGTTAAAGTTGGAATGACTGAAAATGAAGTCCGAGCAAAATTAGAATATGAATACATGAAAATTGGACAATCTTCATTTTCATCAATAATAGCAACAGGTCCTCATTCTGCAGATCCTCATCATAATACATCTTCAAAAAAAGTTGAACCAGGAGTGCTATTAGTGGACACTGGATTAAAGCTAGATGAAATGTGCTCAGATATCACATGGACCTATTATATAGGTAAACCTAACGAAGAATTTGAGAAAGCTTATTATGCACTTTATGATGCTAAGATTTCAGCTAATAATTATATGATTGATGGAACGCCTAATTATCTTCCTGGATTGAAATGTAGAGAATCTTTAGCAAAAGCAGGATATGATCACGAGAAGTTATTTTTCCACGGATTGGGTCATTCATTAGGTTTTGAAGCACACGATATTGGTGAAAGAATTAGTTGGAAGGTCCCAAAACACATTAAATTGAAAGAAAACATGGTGTATACAAATGAACCCGGTTTATACTGGGAAGGCAAATGGGGTATTCGTTTAGAAGATGATGTCATTATTGGAAAGGAAAAATGTGAGTTAGTAACTCAGGTACCAAAAGATCCTCTTCTAATATAATAATAACAAATTTTTTTACATTTTAATGGAATATGGGAATTCTTTGGTTAATTCTATTAGATTCTGATCTGGATCATTAAATTTAATGTAGAAAGAGATTGTAAAATCTCCTGCTTCGAGCGGTTTAATACTCAATTCCCATTTCATTTCTTCGTTTTTTCGGAGAGAATAAATTTGCTTATTAATAGTTCCCCTCATAACTTTAAGTTCTTCTGGGAATTCAATATCTATGTTTACGTCGAGCGCTTCTCCATCGCTCTTGTTCTCAATAAGGACTTCTAAAGGAAAACTTTGTCCAATAAGGGGGGGTCTTAAGTTTTTGAGAGAAAGATCTAAAGAAGGAGGGGGAGAAATCAAGGTTGGTATAATTACATCGGTATTATAAACAAAAGTAAGAATATTATCTAACTCAAATGTTAAAGAAAATGGTCCAATATAAGGATCATCCATTTGAAAATGTGGTTTCAGCACGAAATCCAATTCAATATCTGAGCCAATAGGTATATCTATAGGTTGTTGAGGTTTTTTATTTACTGAAAGATTATCAGATAGTTTGAAATGGATTTCAGTTATTTTTATGCTTTGTAATTGATGTTCGAAGAACTTATCATTGGATATTTGAGATAGAACCTTTGTTTTTACTGATAATTTTATATTTATAATATCATTAGTGGTATAAGAGTTCTTATCTAACAAGAAAGAGGAAGTCAAATTTAAGAGAGAATTAGCTAAAAGTAATGTCTTTTTCAATAGATTATTTTCTATTAGAGTGAGTTTATAATTATCTGCATTCTCTCTAATCTTATCAAGTAAGGTTTTATTGTTGTTTCGTAACGCTATAGTTAAATCAGTAACGAGTTGAATTAAAGGAGTATTTTTAAAAAAATCACTATCAACTTTCTTCTGGTATTTTTTTATGAAATCAAGTCCCTCTTCACGTTTCGATTCTATAGATGAACATAAATAGCTCAAAACAGGGAATAAAATATAATGCAATTCTTTACCAGAAGAATTTTTTTCCTTAGAAATTATATTTAAAGAATCTCTATAAATTTTTTTAGCTTCACCATAATTTTTTGCATACAAACAACAATCTCCCGCTAATCTATTAAATGTTACTGCGTCCCCGTATTTTTCCAACTCAATCTGAGTTTGAGCACCATAGAGATAACAATTTTTAGCGCTTTCATACTCTTCCAATTTCATAAAGCTATTTCCTGCTTGGTAAAACGCTTTACCAGATTTTTTAAATAATCGTGCCTTGAAAAAATTTTCCGCTTTAGCTAATTGGTTTTGAGCATCAGTTCTTGGATCTTTTCCCATAATGCTTTCATTAACTTCCAAATAAATTGATTAATTGTTAAATTAAGTGAAAGATCAATTTTTATCTTTTTTCAAAATAATAAGAATAATAAAATAAAAAAAAAAATTCAAAATTGGCTTAAAAAGCCATTAAAATTAATATGAAACCTACCATTATGATAGTGCCACTAACTGCAGATACCCAAGTAAAGATTACAAATCCAATGATGAGTACAACCCACCAAGTGTATGGTACTTTGATATCGACTTTATCAAATAGTGTTAGAAGTAAAATGATAGCAAATATAATTCCAACAATCGCAATTGCTATAGATCCGCCCATAATAAACATTATTGACTCATAGATTAACCAACATGCTCCAATGAACGCGACTATTTTTGAAGCAGTATAAGACTTCTTCTGAACTAATATCTCAATTAAAGCTGCAGTGATTACTAAAATTCCCGCTAAATAAGAGGGTCCTACCAAATATTCAAAGAGAACTAGTAAGAATCCAATAATCAATAGAATCCACCAAATATAAGGAATATTTAGTTTCTTAAAATCAATTATTGCTAATGAATCAAAAACGACGAAGGCAATAATCAAGCCAATTACTCCCAACAAAATAGCTAAAACGTTTGAAGTGTAGAAGTAATTTATGCTATCTTTGATTAGGACTAATGTACCTATGAGAGCAACAACTCTGGAGGCGGTAATTACAACTTTAGAGCTTTCACCCATATTTATCACTTTTTATAAATTTTATATCCTAAATCTGATTAGAATTAGAATATTAGTATAGCTAGAATTTTTCGTATTTAAGACTACCTATTAAAAGTTTGATAGTCTCAAACTTCAAAAAATTAAAAAATAAGGGTTAAAACATATATACCGAAACCAATGCTTTATGGTTAGTCCTCTGGTGACTAGAATTTTCTCACGAGAGTCATACTTATCGGTTTATTTCTTTACTTTCGTTTTGACATCTTCCTCCTCTTTTTTAGAGTTGGATTGTCTCACGGGATTGGTACCTAAATTTTCAATTACATCTGAAATACGGGTGACTTCTTGTTGAAATCTTTGACCTTCTGCGGCACTACAGTGGAACATTTGGACTCGTTCGGGATTTAGTCCTGCTGTTTTTAGGATTTCTTTAGTATATTCGACATTTTTTGCTGCTATGAGATTTCCTGTTTCATAATCGCACTCGCCTTCATATCATCCTGCGACAATAATACCGTCAGCTCCCTTTCCTATGGCTCTCATCATCAGACTTGGGGTGACTCTACCCGTACAATTAATTCTAATCGGTCTGATGGTTGCAGGATATTGTGCCCGGATTGTTCCAGCCATATCTCCCGCGCCATATCCTCATTTCCAGCACATGAACGCAATAATCTTTACTTGGTCTTTTACAGTCATTTGTCTAATACCTCTCTATATTTCTTCAAGAATTGCATCTAATTGTTTTTCATATTGTGGTTCACGATAATAGCTAAGTGTAATAGCTTCGGAAGGACAATTAGCCAAACAAGACCCACATCCACGACAGAGAATCTCATCTACATCTGCTCCATCTGTTTTTAAAGAAATCGCATTATATGGACAATTTAATTCGCATAATCCACATTTTGCACATTTTTCCTTATCCACAGTAGCTCGAATGAGCATTATTCTAAATTTATCTTTTCCCATTATGCGAGTTACAGATGTTGCGGCAGCTCTTCCTTGGGAAATAGACTCTGAAATTGATTTAGGCCCTTGAGCTACTCCAGCAAGCACGATACCTGGAATTTTCGTGTCAATTGGATTTAACCGTGAGTGAAATTCCTTGAAAAAGCCATCTTGACTGGTTTCAAGCTTTAACATCCTCCCAATTTCCTCAACTCCTTTTGCAGGCATCATTGCGCAAGATAATACGACCAAATCATACTCAATTTCCTTTAAACCAGAATTTGATAGGGTATTTTGTAGTATCACTTTAAGATTATGGGTTTCTGGGTCTTCGTAGATCTTCGAAACATTTGTTCTGATGTATTTTATACCTTCCTTCCTTGATGCGGTATAGTATTCTTCATAGTCTTTTCCTGCTGCTCGAATATCCATATATGCTACGCTGATATCTGCATCGGGATAGTGTTGTTTGATTAATTTCGTATTTTTAATTGAGATCATGCAACACACCCCAGCACTGCAATATGTTTGTTTATTCAAATCTCGTGAACCAACACATTGTATGAATAATATACGTTTTGGAGTTTTCCCGTCTGATGGTCTAGCAAGATGTCCTACAGTTGGACCATTAGGAGCAAGTAATCTTTCAAGCTTCATTTGAGTTATAACATTAGGATACACGTTATAACCCAAATATCCTGTTTCAGGTTCATATTCATCCCATCCTGTTGCTACGATAATTGTACCCACTTTAATTTCTACTATCTCATCTTCTTGATTGAAATCAATAGCATTTACCTCGCAAGCTTTTTCGCATAATCCGCATTTTATACATCTATTCATATCAATTTGAGCTTTTGAAGGAACAGCTTGAGCAAATGATACATAAATTGCTTTCCTACTATTCATGCCTTCATTAAATTCGTTATATCCATAAGAAGGACAAACCTCAAAACACGCGCCGCATCCATTGCAATCATTATTAACATACTTAGCAAATTTTCTAATTTTAACATCGAAATTTCCTACAAATCCAGATACTTCTTCAACTTTACTATAAGTATAGAGATTCAAATTGGGGGTCCGAGCTGCTTGAAGCATGACCGGACCAAGAATTCAAATGCTACAATCATCAGTTGGGAAAGTGCGGTCAAGCATCGCCATTTTTCCTCCAATGGTGGGACTTTTTTCGACAAGATGTACTTCAAATCCCTCATCGGACAGATCAATTCCAGCACTTAATCCGGAAACACCACCCCCAATAATTAAAGCTCGTTTTGTGATGTCAACTTCTTTTACAAGTATTTTCTCTAACGTTGCAGCGCGAGCTACTCCAGACTTGATTGCATCTTCTGCAGTCTTTTGAGCTCCCGGTTTATCTTGCCGATGTACAAAACTTGCATGTTCTCGAATATTAACAAATTCTAAAAAAGAAGGATCAATATTCATTGCTTCAAGAACGCTTTTAAAAACTGGTTCATGAGTTTTAGGGGTACAAGATGCGACAACGAGTCGATTTGCATTACTCTCGATCATTTTCTCTTTTATAAACTCCGCCCCCGGTTCAGTGCATAAACTTATATAGTCTGAGGCATCCACGACATTTGGAAGTTTCTTGGAAAATTCTGAAAGTGCTTTCGTGTCAATAATTTCAGCGATATTAATTCCTCAGGCACAAATGCTAACGAAAATCCGTATCTCTTCAGTATTTTTTGTAATCTCTGCTTCTACCATTGCATATTCTACCTATTTTATTTTAGATATCCTCCTACATTAATTCCATACTATTTCAAAAATTTTTTACATTTAAAATATCTTATGAGAAAAAAGTAATTTTAAATCAAAAATCTTTTATATATCTTTTATAAGTTATCACATTAAAAATCATTTTATATTAAAATAAAAGTCACTGGTTATAATAATGCTATCAAACATATATCAAGTAACTGGAGTCACCTCAACTGGTATCATAATTACATATTCTATTGTTGCTGGAGTATCATTTCTATTCATGATATTATTTTTCAAATTAGGATTAGCAAGTGTTAAATCAAAGACTCGGAAAGGATTCAAGTGGTTAGCCATTAGTGTTATAATGCAATTGTTTATAGTTGCTTTGCTGGCGTCTCCATTTATCCTTATAGGATTTACAGGAGAATCTGAGTACAAAGGACCTTCGCCTGGTTTAATCATATTTGCCATCATATTGGCAATATTTTTAGATCTAAATATTATTAACGTTCTTCATAAAACGGGATTGAAAAGAGCTCTTTTATGCTTCTTCTTGATGCTCGTTCCACTCGTTGTTGGAGCTATGATTGGTGTTTTAATATCGCAGTTAAAGCTTTTTATTCCAATATGATATTAATTTAATTTTATCATTTTATTAATATCTCTATTCATCTTTTCTACTTCAAATCTTGCAGCTTTTCCATATTGTGAAGGACTGAATTGTTTATAATTATTATAAGCATAATTCACATTTCTAGAAGAATTAACGATTCCACCTAAACCATGCTCGTTAAAGCCGGGTAAGATGCTATTAACAGTAGCTCCTTGCGCCCCATATCCTGGCATTAAAATAAAAGAATGATTCACTACCTTTCTAATTGCATTCAATTCTTCAGGAAATGTAGCACCTACAACAATACCTAAATTATTAAAATTGGAGAACGTAGGTAAGCCTCTACTCCATAAATCCACGAGTCTTGCCATCTGGATGTAATTTCGCTCGAGTTTTATATCTCTTACAACTATATCAGTTGTTATCTTATTAACATCTTCAAGATTTATACTAAATAGATCCTGGAAATCTCGACTACTTGGATTAGATGTCTTGACTAATATGAATAATCCTTTTTCAGGATATTCTTCTAAATATGGTTGGATTGAGTCGAATCCTAAATATCCATTCAAGGTACAAGCATCTGCATTATAATCCTTGAAAGTTGAATCAGCATACGCTTTGGAAGTTGAACCGATATCGTTACGTTTAGAATCCAATATGACTAATAGATCCTTTTTATGAGCATATTTTATTGTTTCCTTTAATGCATTTAAAGCACTATATTTCTCATAAAATGCAATTTGAGGCTTTATA
>Ga0315536_1000160_pt1 | contig 31844 bp, 28 predicted proteins | sample SalMarSW160230MG_FD_203093 | JGI IMG/M metagenome (GOLD analysis project Ga0315536, IMG submission 203093) | Salt marsh sediment microbial communities from the Plum Island Ecosystem LTER, Massachusetts, United States - Salt Marsh Sediment SW1602-30 ...
GCTGGCTACCCAGCTGGTCCTGCAAGGTCTGATTCTGATCTTTGAGACGAGTATCCACCGATCCCTTCATCTCCTTGAGCCACTCCATAAGTATCTTGTTATCTTCTTCGTTGGTCAGGTCGCCTTTTAGCTTTCTCATTTGTGAGGAAACGGCGTAGATAATGATTCCGGCAGCTCCCAGTACCAATAAAGCTAATATCAAAAGTGTCTGCATTGAGATCATGTGCCTATTTTATCAGACTGGAAAAATTAAGCGAGGATGATGGAATTTAGTGTTATTATCGTATTGTGCCCAAATTCTTATACACAATTATATTTTTATCAGTGTTATTTTGGGCTCTTTTTGCTAAGCATGTTTTTTATGTGGAACCAAACAGTCTGGATGCTATTTTGATCTTCCATCTGCTGTTGTTCCTGGCGCTCATGTCTACGTTGTCTCTGCCCTTCTATTTTTATTTTCATGTCAGAGCACCCACGTTTAGTAATTTGAGATTTCTTTATCGAAAAAGCATCAAATGGTCTACTTATCTGGCTTTTGGCATAGTTTCCTTCATGATCCTCAGGGCTTTCAATTTGGATAACATCGTCAATATAACCCTGTTTCTCATCATGTATGTGCTGGCCTTTTTACAAATGCGCACAAAAAGGTAAAATACTCACCATAAAGATATGAACAATAAAGTTTTTATCACCACCGCCATAGACTACACCAACGACGTCATCCACGCCGGACATGCCTATGAGAAGATCCTGGCCGACAGTATTGCCAGGTATTACAGGGCACTTTTAGGTAAGGACAAGGTTTTGTTCACTACAGGTACGGATGAGCATGGCACCACCAGCGAGAAAGCCGCCAAGGAAAAGGGGGTTGATCCACTAACTCATGTCACCAATATTTCTCAAGCTAACAAAAAGGAAATTGATTCTCTTAACATCTCTTACGATAGATTCATCAGGACCACGGACAAGGATCACGAGAAAATAGCCGCCGAATTCTTTGCCGCTTCATTTGCCAACGATGACATTTATAAGGCTAAATATGAAGGCTTCTATTGTGAAGGCTGCGAATCGCACAAAACATTGTCCGAACTAAATGAGGCGGGTCAATGCCCGAACCACCCCACCAGGGAGATACAAAAACTTGATGAGGATAACTTCTTTTTCAAATGGTCAAAATATGAGGATTTCTTGAAAGAGCTGATAACCACCAACAAGCTGCTCATCCTGCCGGAGGGCAAAAGATCGGAAATGCTGGCTTTTCTGGATTCGGGCCTCAACGACATCACTGTCTCCCGTCCCAAGTATAAAGTTTCTTGGGGCATCACCACGCCCAACGATCCTGATCAAGTAATTTATGTCTGGTTCGATGCTCTGATCAATTACTACACGGAAGGCTCGCAAAAAGGTTTTTGGAACGACGAGACCAGGATCATTCACTTTGTGGGCAAGGACATAGCCCGTTGGCACACACTACTGTGGCCGGCCATGCTAAAAAGTGTAGGATGCAAACTTCCGGACGTGGTGTATGTGCACGGATTTTTAAATCTGGAAGGTCAGAAGATCAGCAAGTCTTTGGGAAATGTTATTCGACCAAGTGAGCTCGTCAAGGAATATGGTGTAGATACCACCAGGTACTATCTTCTGAAGTACGGTCCCATGGGCGAAGACGCCGATCTTTATCGGGAGCATCTGAAGGAAGTGTATAACGGGGAGCTAGCTAACGGGTTAGGCAACTCCGTATCCAGAGTGGCCAAGATGGCGGAAAGATCCGGGCTTGAGTTTCCGGTGGCAAAAAGTCAGAAAACCAAACCGGACCCGGAATTGTTCGAACCTATAAAGGATTTTAGAGTGGACCTGGTGCTGCAAAATATTTGGAAGAAGCTGGCAGAGCTGGATAAGCACATCAATGACAATGAGCCCTGGTCTATAACGGATAAAAAGAAGCTGGAGAAAGTTCTCAGCTTTGAGGTTTCTCAGGTGCGGGAGGTTGGCAGACAGATAGAGCCGTTCTTGCCGGAGACAGCGGAGAAGATACGTGAGCAGTTCGAACAGCCGGCCGTAAAAGCAGGGGAAGCGCTATTCCCTAGGATTAAATAGGTCCAGGTAATATACTATAAGTATGCTTATAGATTCCCATTGCCACCTGCCCGACAAAAGATACGAACTTGATCCTGCCCAAATAATCAAAGAAGCTGCCGGGGAAGGTGTGGAAAAGATCATTTCTGTAGGCACCTCGTTGCAAAGCAGTCGCGATGTTCTAAAGTTGGCCAAAGAATTTAATAATGTTTACGCTGTGATCGGTGTTTATCCTCATGAAGACCTGGATAAAAGTTTGTCCGAGATCGAGACCGGCCTCAAGGAGATCCTAAATTCTTCCCGCACCCAGATCGTGGGTATTGGAGAGTGCGGTCTGGATGTTCCTCAAGGAGATCCGGGGTACAAAACCAGGAACATTGAAGAACAAAGGGAGTTGTTCAAGCTGCAATTGGGACTAGCCTCCCAAAGAGGTCTGCCGGTGGTTTTACACAACAGGCACGCCGACACGGAAATGCTGGACGTTTTGGAGTTATTCAGGACAACCAAGCTTACAGGTGTGGCTCATTGCTTTGCCTCCGATTGGGAAGTGGCCAAAGACCTGCTGCACATGAACTACTATGTCTCCTTTTCCGCCACGGTGACCTATCCTTCGGCGGACAAGCTGCTGCTGGAGGCGGCCAAGAATATTCCCAGGGACAGACTCATAGTGGAAACCGACGCCCCGTATCTACCTCCCCAAGGGCACAGAGGGGAAATAAATTATCCCAAATATGTTAAAATAACGGCCGCAAAAATTGCCAGCATAAGAAATTCTTCCTTGGAAGAGATCGAAGGATACACTTATCAGAACACCTGCCGCTTGTTCAATCTATGAATCTTACAGATCTGGAAAAGAATGATAAATTTGTGCAAAGACTGGGTGAAATAATCCCGGGGGTATTGACGTGGATCGTGATCCTAAGCCCGGTCTGGCTGGGACTTTTGTATCCCCAAGCCATGGTCTATGTGCTCACTTTTCTGACCTTGTATTGGTCATACCTGGCTATTATGAACACTTTTGGTCTGGCCATCGGGTATCCCAGATACAGAAAAGAGATGGCCGAAGATTGGTACAAGAAATGCACCGAACTGGATTTTAAAAGCTTGCCCGATAAAGAGACCCTTCCCGCCAACCTAAGCGAACTAAAACATTTTATCCTCATTCCCTGTGTGAATGAACCTTATGGTGTACTAAACGATTCTTTTAGCGCCCTGCTTGATCAAACCTATCCCACCAGCTCGTTCACGCTTGTCTACACCATCGAAGAGAAATATGCCAAAGAAACCAAGAATGTCATAAAAAAGATCGTGCTTCCGCATAAAGAAAAGTTTGATAATGTCTTAATTTACATTCATCCTAAAGGCATACCGGGCGAAGCTAAGGGAGTAGGCGGGGCTAACAGGACCTGGGGGGCTAGCCGCGCCGTGAAATATTTGCAAAAAGCCGGATATGACATAAAGAACTTCATCTTCTCTTCTTTTGATGCCGACCACATTCCCGATAAACAATACATGGCCAGGCTTTCATATTTACATCTCACTACGGACAAGAGAAACAATCATTTTTATTCCACGGCCGTGCATCTGTTCAACAACAATCACTGGCGCGTACCTTCCATGCCCAGGATCGAAGCCAACTTTGTTACCTTAGGCACGCTTTCCCACAGGAGCCTGCCTTGGGGTCTAAGCAGCTTGACCAAAGATACTTTTGCCGCTTATTCGTGTTCGCTGCAGACTCTGGTAGATTGCGATTTTTGGGATGTTCAGCTGGGTGTTGACGACACACTTTTTTTCTGGAGGGCTTTTTATGTCAGGGATGGAGATTTTTCCCTGGCCCAGCACTTTATTCCTTACTCAGCCGACGCTGTGGAAGGCAAGAATTATTGGGACGCTCACAAAAGTTTGTACAAACAACTACTTAGGTGGGGCTGGGGAGTCATGGAAGTACCACTTTCGTTAAAAGTATTTATAAAGAGTAAGAAGATCCCTTTTTCCAAAAAATTGCTTTGGATCTACGATCATTTTAAGACGAGGATCATTTTGGTCAACATAGTCTATTTACTAACTTTTGGTTTTGCCATTTTGACTTTTGTGAACCCGGCTGTGAAACAAAGCAGTTTTGCCTACAGTTTGCCCGATGCCATGAGCTGGGTTCTGACCTTCACCCTAGTATTTTTGATCCCACCAACTTATTACAGGGCTAAACTTACTCCTCCCATGCCCAAAGATTGGCCAATAATGAAAAAATTACTTATAAATTTAGAAGGTATGGTGGTAGTAGTGAACCTTTTAACTTTTTCCTTCTTTCCTTTTGTCGATGCCCAGACAAGAATGATGCTGGGTAAAAAGATGAAAGATTTGTATCACACTCCAAAAGTTCGTTAATATAAGCATACGTTTATGGAAAATCCGCTAACACCAATTATTAATAAGATCGTTTACAGTAAAGCTCACGCCAAGATCAAAAAAACTTTACTGGACCTGAAAAAGAGATTTTCCGAAAAGATCATTGGCATTATATTGGTAAACCTGGCCATTGCCGCTTTTCAGCTTATATATTTAAAGATTAGATTTACCTTTATCAACTCCCAAGTGCCTTTTTGGTATACCAAGCTTTGGGGCGATTACCAGCTGGCGGACAGATACTGGCTCTATTCCATACCGGCGGCTTCGCTGGCGATCGTGGCTTTGGGACTTTTGCTCACTATTCCTGTGAGAAGATACTACGTGCGTTACGGCGTGTCTCTGATAGGGTTTTTTACTATTTTCGCAAATATTATACTGACGTTCTCTTTGCTAAGGATAATATTTAATGCTTCAACTCCCTTTGAGCCCCTCGTTAATCCCGTATATCTGGATCTGCTGGTGCCGGGTCTCTTGGCCTTTATAGCCATGCATTTTATTCTTCCCAGGTTCATAAGCTATGCCAAGGAAAAGGACTTGGTGACGAGCCCGGAGATACATTCTCATCCGGGGATGCTTCTCTCAGAGCCGTCAGCCAGAGGAGGCGGATTTGTTTACGGTATGGTGTTCTTGATCATGGCTGCGGTTTTTGTTGGTTTTCCTTCCAACTTAGCGGCATTCTACGGAGCGCTGTTTTTGATCTCTCTTTTGGGCATATTCGACGATTATCAGAACACGCATGTGGAGTCCAAATTAAGATTTATGGAAAATCCCTTGATCAGATTAGGGCTACTAATTTTGGTAGTGTCTGCGGTGGCTATATCCGGAGTTAACATACCTTTCATTTCCAGTCCGTTTGGTGAGGGTGCACTATTTTTCAATTCGCAGATAATTTCAGCTATCTTTACCACTATTTGGATCGTGTGGGTTTTAAATGTTTTGTCCTGGTCGAACGGTATAGACGGCCAGTACGCAGGCATAGTGGGTATTGTCAGCTTTCTCATCATACTTTTGGCTTTGAGATTCCATCCCTTAAAGATCGATGATATGCGGGTGGCTATTCTAGCAGCTATTTCTGCGGGCTTAAGCTTTGGTCTTATCAGATACACGTGGCATCCCTCCAAAATATTGTGGGGATTTGGTGCCATGTCAGCCGGCTTGGTATTGGCGGTCCTGTCCATATTAATAAACAGCAAGATCTTAACTTCCATTGTCATTATCTTGGTACCTTTTCTGGACGCTTTTGTGACGGTTCTACGCAGAGTCCTTCAGGGTAAGAACCCGTTAAAGGGGGATAGGGGGCACCTGCATCATATTTTGCTGAACAGGGGCTGGAGCGTAAGAAGGATCGCCGTTTTTTATTGGGCGACCACTCTGGTTTTTGGTGGTATTGGATATTTAACAGCCGAAAAATTGACCATACAGATGGGTTTGATACTCTTGGGTTTGGTAGCCTTTATAATCATCATGCTGAACGTGAGATTAAAAAAGGATATAATATCCCCCGAAAGTTAATATTTTCTTAATATTGACTTGTATACACTAGATCTAGTTTTTAAAATTCCTGCCTCTTTAACTTTAGGGATATGAGGGTGTTGTTTGTAAACAATGATGCCCAATCTGCCGCGGATATGTGCTCAGAACTGGATAGACACTATCTGTTGGATGTGGCCGGAAGCGGTGAGGAAGGAGCTTATCTTTCCCAAGTGAATGACTACGCCGCCATAGTGGTTGAGTCTGACCTGGGAAATATGAAAAACACAGATCTTTGCAGGCTTACTCGTGAAGAGGATCCTAAAACTCCCATAATTGTTTTACTTGATAAGGATGACATAAACGAACGTTTGGATACGCTGGATTGCGGTGCTGATGCTGTGCTGACCAAACCGGTAGAAGCCCGAGAAGTTGTTGCTTATTTAAGGAGTTTGATCAAAAAGGCCCATGGAAAAATGGGCGCTAAGATCCTTAGCGCTGGGGACCTTAGCCTGGACCAGTCGGAAAAGATAGTAAAGAGAATGGGTCGGGAGATCAGACTTTCCAGAAAGGAATACGAGATCTTGGAGTGTTTGCTGTTGAACAGGGGTAGAGTAGTGTCCAAAGAGAGGTTGCTGGAGCAGGTTTGGGAAGAGGGTTTTGAGACGTTCTCCAACAAGTTGGAGGTGCATATCAAGGGATTGAGGGATAAGGTTGACCGCCCTTTTGGTAGCGCACTGATAAAGACCGTGCATGGGTTTGGATATAAGTTGTGTGAATAGACTTAAACCTCATATCCGCCTCGTAATTTTGTGTATAATTGGGGTATTATACCCGTCCGTAAAAGATCATTAAAAAGTCCTCAGGGATTTACACTAATAGAACTCCTCATTGTTATAACCATACTTGGTATGTTATCAGCCGCGGTTGTTGCTGTGATCAATCCCCAAAAACAACAAGAAAAAGCTACAGACGCCACAATAAAATCAACTATTAATAAGACCGGACTTAGTACCCAGGGATTTGTCTCCTCTTATAAACGCCATCCCAACGAACAAGAATTTTTCACCACCTTGAAAGACGCTAACCTGTCTCAGAAGGACGGTAATAACTGCATAATAAACGGTGCTCCGGATAACGAATGCTTGTTTTTGGTCAATGGGGTGGCCATGTCCAGTAATTGTGATGTTTCTGGTTGGACCGGTACCGGGGCAGATACTGGGCAATGTTATTTCAGGTATCAGGGAAGTATAGGAGGCGAGTTTGACAGGTTCAGGTTGTACGCCAAGGCTCAGGGCCTGGTGGACACTATATATGTTTTCGATAATAAAGTTGGAGAAGGAATCTATGAATGTCCGGTCACCATAACTGATGCTGATGTACTGGCTGAAGTTTGCGGCTTAGAAGGTGCCGGCGTACCTGGAGGTGGGGGTGGCGGTGGTGGTGGAGGCGGTGGAGGCGGTGGAGGAACTCTTCCCGGTACTGATTTGGTTATAACTACAGAATCCATACCAACAGGAGATCAAAACGCCCCTTATCAAGCTTACTTCTACGCTGAAGGCGGCGCTTTACCTTACGATTGGACTGCATCTTCTGGTGTATTTCCTGAACTCCTCTTTACTTATGAGGACAGTAACGCGGGTGTTTTACAAGGTACGTCACTTTATCCTGGAAATTACGATTTTACAATGATGGTCACTGATAACGTTGGCGATACTTATGAAAAAGATTATACCCTTGTTCTTAATCAGGGATTAATCAGAATAATTACCGACAGTTTGCCGGAAGGAACAGTAGGTGTTGATTATTCTACGCCTCTTCAACCTGCGGGAGGTATGCCACCATATACGTGGAGTCTTTCATTTTCAACCCTGCCTCAAGGTTTAAGTCTGTTGTACGATCCGGACACAAGCCCTAACGCGTTTGTCTCAGGTATACCTGAAGAGGAATATGAGAGAAACATAACGTTTAGGCTGAGAGATTCTGCAGGAAGAGCCACTACAAAAGAGTTTCTATTAAAAATAAATCCCGGTGTATTACCGCCACCTCCACCGCCACCGCCACCTCCGCCACCGCCACCTCCGCCACCGGATCCGGATACTTTACATAAAAAAGTATTGCTCTTGACGTATAACCCTCTTATTTTTGGTACACCACTTATACAGTATAAAAACTGGAGTGATTACAACCAGCTTACTAATCAGGTAATAAATTTCTTTAGTAATGTATCGGGTGGAGTTATTACATACGAAGTTGTAGAGAACACCGTTATCAATGATTTTCCTATAAAAAAGGATGGGTTCAAATACACTGACGTTACATATATTGCCTGCGTGAATAGTGGAGGTGTGAACTGCCACTATCCGGATGCTGTAGATTACTTGCAGGTCATAGCTGATGTTGACGCCTGCACAAAGAGGAACAATGGAGAAATAGACGAATTGTGGGTCTGGGGCGGCCCCTGGTATGGTTTTTGGGAATCTAATCTAGCCGGCCCGAACGCTTTCTGGTATAACTCGCCACCCACCGCAGGGTCTACTTGTAACGAACTCCTCCCCATAATGGGCTTCAATTTTGAACGAGGCAGAAACGAGGCTGTCCATGATTTTGGCCACAGATATGAAAGTACCATGAGAGAGGTGTTTGGTTCTTGGGCGGCCACGCCAACACATGCCTGGAATAGATTTTCTCTCATCGACATGGATGCGCCCGGGCAAGGGGGTTGTGGGAACACGCACTTCCCGGTGAGTGGAACCAGCGCCTATGTTTATGATGGGCCCGGGACCGTACAATCTTTGTGCGATGAGTTTTACAACTACCCCAATATCACCGAAACTTATAAGAGTGTCGGCTGTGCCGAGTGGGGTTGCAGTGAGTGGGGATACTACAACTGGTGGTGGGACCACGTACCTAGGTATTCCGGTACAAATGTTGATCCTTACACAGGCAGGACCATAGAAAATAACTGGTATAAATACATTTTCGATTTTGATTGGAGATAAAAAGAAAGCCTTCTGAGATCGGGTTGTGTTTGTATGCAACCTCAGAAGGCTTGTTTAATTTGATCTGTTGGTTCAATCCTAAGCGGGTTGTACTTTTTCTAAAGGCATAGGAACAAACATGGCCAAGAGGGTTATCCAACCGTAAGGTTCATCAGGACCGATTTTCTTCACCACCTCAAACGGATCTCCATTGTAAGTAAGCTGCTGTCCCTCCTGCGGCACTGGATCCAGCTCCATTTCTAGATCTTTGGGGGTTCCCTCCACGACAAACTCATTACCGTCATAAGAAAGTATAATCCACAGCTTGTCGTCCACTTGCCTGCTCATGATCTTTCTCCTTTACACGCGCGAGATTAAATCACAATATACATTATTATGAAGCAGTTTTCAAAGCGGCTCAGTTGCCTAGTGTAAGCCTACACAATATACTTAAGTCAATGATTGGAACAATTTACCACATTGTTAGGACTGCACGCCCTCGCCAGTGGGTGAAGAATTTCAGTTTGTTCGCGGCGCCGTTGTTTGCGGGCGTGCTTTTTAAAACTTCCGTGCTCACAAATACTATAGAAGCTTTTTTCGCCTTTAGTGCTATGTCCTCTGCCGCTTACTTCATAAACGACATCATAGATGCGCCAAAAGACCGGTTGCACCCCATTAAAAAGAATCGCCCCATTGCTTCGGGCAAGCTGTCGGAGAAGACAGCCTGGATCATAGCCTTTTTCTTGGTGTTTGGATCTATAATCTACGCCATAAACTTCATAGGTACTTTTTTTGCTTTTGCCATCATTTCGTACATCCTCATCCAGATAACTTACACTCTCTATATAAAGAACATCATCATCATGGACTCCCTTACCATTGCCACCTTATTTGTCATCAGGGTTTTTGCCGGCGGTTTTGCCTCCGAGACATCCGTCTCGTCTTGGATGACGCTGGCGGTGATCGGTTTGTCCTTGCTGTTGGCTTTTGGCAAGAGAAGATCGGAAAAAACTCTGTTGGCAAAATATCTGGGCAAAGAAAGCGGAGAGACCAGGGAGACCTTGAAACACTATCCTGACAACTTGCTAGACAGCATGATCTCCATGTCGGCGGCGTATTCCATTATTACTTATTCTTTGTTCGTCTTTTTAAGTTCTCCCGAAACCTTTTCCCGCACGCTGGCGCCCTTTCTGCCTTCGATCCTCAGCAGCCCCAAGTGGATGATGTTGTCCATTCCCATTGTCATTTACGGTGTGGCCAGATATCTCTACGTTATTTATGAAAAAGAGGAAGGAGAATCTCCGGACCGCGTGCTTTTGTCAGATCTGCCTCTGCTAGCTTCAGTGATTTTGTGGGTTTCGTTTGTTCTTTTGGTGATCTACGTTTTTCCGCTGGTGTTTTAAAAAATATTTTTCCATTACGGTCGAACAATATTGGTCATGTCGTCTGTATTACTTGCCGGCTCCCGCACTGTTTTGGATTCGTCATAGGGCGATATGGCGGGGGCACCCTGGGAACTTTGACCGGAAAGGACGTTATCTTGAGAAGTGTCCAGCTTGAGGAGAGAAAAAGTGCTGGCCGGTAGAGCTAAAAGAGCCCACAAAAGTACCAGCAGCAAAGAATCGACCACTATTTTTCCTATTTTATCCACCTTTTTATGATCGTAGCTCATTTTTGTTCTCCATTATAACTTCCGTTGGTGCTTCTTCCTCATGATATCCGGATTCAATCCCCTCCAGCTCTTTTTCCACATCGATAATAAGCAGCAGCGTTGAGGCCCCGGCCAAGACCACAGAGATAACAGGTATCCAGGGAAAGATGTAGTCAAAAACAGACAAAACAATAGCCACAGCGCTGATAAGATACAGGTAGATGAGCCAAATAGCTCCCTGTGAGTAAAGCTCGAACGAACTTTGTATCAAAGTAGCCAGACGGTGATGAAAAAGCTTGGTGGTAAGTCCGGGGCTAATATGTGTGTCGTGAAAATAGAGAGCTTTAGCCAGAATGTAGATCAAACCGGTGGCTAACACGGCTATCATAGCCAGAGTCGAATAAGAATTAATGAAAATGTAATCTTGGACGCTGCTGAATAAAAAACCTTTGGGTGTAGCTGAAAATTTGATGCCAAATATGTAGGTCAGCATAACAACAGAAATGAACCTGGTGCATAAGAGTAGTATGGCAGGCACAATAGCTTGGTCTATTAATCTGACTAACGTTCTCGATATCATAAGCAGGTACAGTTATAATAATATCATGAACACCCGCCTAAAAGTTACTACAAACAGGATATTGATGGCTTTATTTATCGGGTTGGTGTTCTTGACCCCCTTGATCTTTAGCGGCGCCACGGCCGAAATGTACGAATTTCCCAAAATGACCTTTGTTTATACGATGGGTAGTACCATAGTGGCCGTATGGTTAGTATCCAGACTTTTGTGGGGAGGTAAAAAATTGGTTTTACCTAGGCCTGAGGTATTGGGATTTGTTTTGGTCATTATGCTTTCTGTGGCTTTTTCTTCACATTTATACACATCCCTTTGGGGCTATTATTCAAGGTTCAATGGGGGCCTAATGTCTTTGACGGTCTTTTTTGGCATATATATGGTGGGGCTAAATTTTTTCGACCAGAAAAGACTTGAGGTTATTAAGGATATTTTGTGTTTAGGTCTATTGCCAGTTTCCCTTTACGGTATTTTCCAGATCTTAAAATATGATAGGGTATTTTCTACCTTGGGGCAGCCCAATTGGCTGGCGGCTTACACCATATTTTTGTTGCCTCTACTGCTGAATAGGATCTTATCAAGCCAAGAGGAGTTAAAGAGGAATTTTTGGCTGGCCACCTTTTTACTTTCACTGATATGTCTTTGGTTCACGCACTCTTTGTCCGGATTAGCCGGTTTTTTGGTTGGCATGCTTTATCTTGTTTTTAGTTCAAAGAAAGTAATGTTCAAAAAATGGATGATCCCGCCGGTAGTTGTTCTTGGTCTGGTCATATTTTTCAATTACTCATATTTTAAAGCCAGGATGATGGACGCACTGGTCTTTAGCCAGGATCCCGGCAGCTACCGGGTTTCTGACCCCGGACTTATCCGCATGGGTTTGTGGAAAGGCAGCTTGAGAATGGCCGTGTCCAGCCCCAAGAATTTTTTATTAGGCACCGGTCCGGAAACATTTCCTTATGAATACCCGTTTTTCAGAGAAGATATTATTAATTACTCATCCGAATGGGATTTCATCCTGAACAAACCTCATAATTACTATCTCGAACTGTTGGTAGAGTCGGGCGTGCTCAGCCTGTTTTTCTATCTGTTGGTTGTTGGCAAAGCTCTAAAGAAGGGTAACGTTTTTCTAAACGCGGGCTTGATCGGGTTTTTGGTTTCGAATATCTTTGGCTGGCCCACTGTGGCCACATCACTTATTTTCTGGCTCTGGCTGGTGTTGGCTAGAAAAAGTACTTCTCCATGATCTGCTGAGTATATTCCTCGTCTAGCTCAAGTTTTTTTAAGGCATCCGGCTCCGGACGCCATCTGAATCTTTCAATGTCAATTTTTAGCTTCTCACTGACCTCCACTCCCTCCGCCCTGAGCTTTTCCTTCTGTGTGGTAGCTGTGTGGTCGAGGCAGGTTGTGCTTATCCTGCCCGCATTGTTAATGACCCTCCACCACGGAGTGTTGTCGCCTCTAAAGCAGAGCACGCCGCCTACGAACCTGGCACCCCTGGGAGTACCGGCCATGAGGGCCACCTGCCCGTAGCTGACCACCTTGCCCGCCGGGACCATGTTGATGATCTGTAAAACCTTGTCCATGTACTTAGACATAACCTAAGTATTATACCTGCACTTTACAAAGTATGAGGTGCGCTATAATTGAAGCGATGATCAAACCTCTTCTAATTTTTGTTATAGCCGGTATTTATATTGTTCTAATGAGCAAATTCATGAATATTTATGTAGCCGATGTTTATTACACAGCTTCAAAAGGAGACATGGAGAATGGTCTGCTCAAAGACGCGGAAAAAAATATCAACAAAGCCATCAGCTTGAATGTAAAAGAGCCCGCTTATTACAGACAGCGCGCTAAGGTTATGCTGGGAACTCTTATCTTGGCTGAAGATGCTGAGGAGACAAAACTCGTAGCCCAAAAAGATCTGGAAACGGCACAAAAATTAAATGTTAAAAATCTGGCTACTTTAAGGAACAGCATTCCTTTGTATTATTTTTTGGCCATAGGAGATATTTCGGATATTGTATCAGATCAAAATATCGACGAAAAGTACCTTCCCGTAACAAGAAACTATTATGATCTGCTTAAAGATACTTACGGAAATGATCTGGGGGTATTGGCTGATGTGGCCAAATATGAAAAGAAACTGGGATTGGGAAGGGAGTATGAACAGTCTTGGCAAAGGGCGTATGAATTAAGGCCTGATATTACAAACTGGCACGAGTCATTTAGAAGGTAAGAAAAAGTGATGCCGGTACCCACGTTTTAGAAAAAAACAGTGATGGATACCGGCACGGTAACGGGAGAGATGTTGGTTCAGCGGCTTTGATTTTTGATTTCGTCTATTCTTCTCAACTGCAGCTCTTTGATAGCGGCACTGAGCGTCTCCGACAAGCCCTTGTCTATCTGTTTGAATATCGCCCCGTTTTTACCTGTACGAAGATCATGGGCATACTCGCGCAGCCTTTCTTTCTCTGGTTGTTTAAGTCCGCAATTTTCAGCCACCTTATCTACCAAGTCCATTTCATCCTCCTTTAAGAGAGCTGTTTTCAGGCCATTATATACTAGAGGTTAATTTATAGCAAAGGATATTTTATGTTGTTATTTCAGGAGCCGGCTCTTCCGGAGTTGTCTCTGCCGGTGGGGGTGCAGCCTCTTCCATCATGGACGGCTCTTCTTCGGTTACAGGGGTCACGGTTTCCACATATCTTTTAGACACCCAGCCCTCGATAGTATCTGAGGCTTTTATTTTCACCCATTCCTCGCCATCTTCAAGCAGCACATATTCCTTGCCCTCGTCCACTTTAGCCAATTCCGAAGACGCTGTATCGGGTTCGCTTCTTACTCTGAGCCATCCTGTACCTGTAGGTAGGATCCTGACCTTGGTTTCCTGCGGACCGCTGGTCTCAGTCCTAAAAGATTGCAAAGCCTCTCGAGCCATTTCGGTCAATCCCAATCCATCAGAGATTCGACCCAAATAAGCACCCCTCACCGCAGTTTTGAGCTCTTCCAAGGCTTCGGGCTCGGCGGCCAAGTTACCGCGGGCATCATAAATATCTCCTTTGTAATCAAGATAATAATCGAACACCAATTCTTTGTTTAGCCCGATACCTTCCAGATTGACACCTCTGGTCTGGTTCCAGTAAATAACGGCCTTTGCCCAGGTCTGGGTATCGGAGACGATCTGATTGTTGTCGGAAGAAAGGTCGTACAAGTTGTCCGAACCCTCAAAAGGGTCGGCTCTAGCGGGTACCGGTGTGGGGAATAGTTTTACGGAAACATTAGACGTATAACCCTTTTGTATCCTGATCCTGTCCTTTTGCGGTTCAAAACCCACTTTTTCCACCCGCAGGTCATAATCACCTTCCGTCAACTTAACTGAGGTAAAGGGTGTTTTGCCGATTTCGGTGTTGTCGATAAAAACCGAGGCGCCTGTAGGCTCAGAAATTATACGCAGTACTATCTCAGAGGTACTTTCATCGAACCAGAGGTCGCGCCCCGAGGAAAAAAGGTCTGACACGCCCAGGTCCCTGAATATGCCCACATTATGTATGTACTCGTTGTTGTTAGACAGGAAATTTACGGTGGTCTCATACTGTCTGGTGGCTGATTTTATGGTCACCTTGTTGGCTCCCGGCTTTATTTCTTTAAATTCTACGGGTGTGATACCGATGCTCTCATCGTTAATAAAGACCTCTGCCCTGCCGTAAGAGACGTCCACGGTAATGGCGGATTTTCCTCCTAAACTTTTTAAGTAGGCAAAAATGCTTTTTCCAAAAAATACCAACAATAGGACAATAAGAATTGCGGTAATATAAATAATTATATTCGAAAGCCTAAACCTCTTGGGCCTTCTTTCTATAGTTTGCAAGGTTGAAATGGACATATCAATTATGCTAGACAGGAAGTTGCATAGGTAAATTATCATGTAAATGGTAAAATATCAATTGTATTTTGGCGTTATATCAGGGCGCAGTGGCGAAGTGGAAACGCTGGGGTCTGCAAAACCTCGATGCAGGGGTTCGATTCCCCTCTGCGCCTCCAAAAGCTTTTGTTATGGACTCAAAACAAATTTTAGAAAAATTTTTAGCCTTTTATAAAGCGAGAGGACACAAACAGGTTCCCAACGTATCTTTGGTGCCCGAAAACGACCCAACTTTGTTGTATGTCAATTCGGGCATGTTCCCTTTGGTGCCCTACTTATCGGGTGAGCCGCATCCTCTGGGCAAAAGGATCATGAATGTGCAGAGGTGTTTGAGATTTTTCGAAGATCTGGAAAATGTAGGTGAGACCAACAGGCATACTACGGCTTTCCATATGCTGGGAAACTGGAGTTTAGGGGATTATTTCAAGGAAGAGCAGCTGTATTGGTTCTACGAATTTCTAGTGGCTGATCTGGGGTTAGAGCCCAAGAAAATGTACGCCACCGTATTTGCCGGTGACGCCGACGCTCCCAAAGATGAAGAATCCATTAGGATCATCAAAGAGATATTTGCCATGTACGGTATAGAGGCTAATGAGGATGAGCGCATCTTTGCCTATGACAAGGAAGATAACTGGTGGCAAAGAGGCGAGGCTGTGGGTGAGCTGGGCGGTCCTGACAGTGAGGTTTATTATTACATTGGAGAAGATGGATATGGAGAAGGCAAAGATCCGGCCAAGCATCAGGACGAATTCTTGGAGATCGGGAATTCGGTCTTCATGCAGTATAAAAAAACGGACAAAGGTTGGGAAGAATTGCCGCAGAAGAATGTGGATTTTGGCGGGGGTTTGGAGCGGTTAGCCATGGTGGTTCAGGGATACAGGGATATTTATCTTACGGATAATTTTTACCCCATGATCGAAAAGTTAGTGCAGCTTAGCGGAAAAGATTACAAAAAAGAGGACAAAGAGGTGAAAAAAGCCATGAGGATCGTGGCCGACCACATGAGAGCTGCCGTGTTCCTAGCCATGGACGGAGTTTTGCCCGGCAATAAAGATCAGGGATACATATTGAGAAGGCTCATCAGACGTGTGGTCAGAGCGGGAAAAAGTCTAGGCTTGGAAAAAGATATTTCCGTAGGATTGGTTCCCGTAGTGGGAAACATGTTTTCTTGGCTTTATCCTGATCTGGAAAAAAAGAAAACCCAAATTCAAGAGGCCTTCGCCTTGGAAGAGGACAAGTTTAGAAAGACTTTATCCAAGGGAGCTCGGGAATCCGAGAAGATAATGCCGGAGATCTTGTATGCCGTGAAGTCCAAAAATATTGAAACTCTCTCCAGTTACGCTTTTGATATGTACCAATCATTTGGCTATCCGTTTGAAATGTTTTTGGAGGACGTCAAAGATGCTGCCGGGGGTTTGGACAAAGTGTTTGAGGCTGAACTGGCCGAGGACTTCAACAACAAATTTGAGAAACATCAGGAAAAGTCACGCACCGGAGCCGAACGAAAATTCAAAGGCGGATTGGCGGATCATTCGGAGCAGGTAATTAAATATCACACAGCTACCCACCTCCTGCACCTGGCTTTAAGAGAGGTGTTGGGAGACCAGGTGGTGCAGCACGGTAGCAACATTACCGGAGAAAGATTGAGGTTTGATTTTAACCATGGGAAAAAACTTACCCCGGGGGAGATCAAGCAGGTGGAGGAAATAGTAAATGAGTATATCAAAAAAGCCCTGCCGGTTAATTTTGCCATCCTATCCAAGAAAAAAGCTTTGGAAACAGGGGCCATCCACGCTTTTAACGAGAAATACGGCGAAAAGGTCAAGGTCTATTACATCGGTAAAAGCTTGAAGGACGCCGTGAGCAAAGAGTTTTGCGGCGGGCCTCATGTTGAGAACACATCGATCATATCCCCTATAGAAATATATAAACAGGATAATATTGGCAAAGGGATGTTAAGATTGTATGCCAGAGAAAGTTCTTAGGAAATCTCCTCTTGACACTCTAAGCCTGTGAGTGCTATTTTATGCACGAGCAAAATTGTATTTAATTATTTAAGTTAAAAAGGAAATATGGCAAAAATTAAACCACTATTCGATAACGTTCTTGTAGAACCACTTGAAAAAGAAACTACGCTGCCGTCAGGCATAGTCATACCTGATTCGGCTAAGGAAAAACCCCAAGAGGGAAAAATTGCCGCTGTTGGTAAGGGAAAAACTGATGCGGAGGGAAAGCTCGTTGAGATGGTCGTGAAAAAAGGCGACATAGTTATGTATAAAAAATGGGGAGGTACCGAGATCAAAGTTGAAGGCAAAGATATGCTTCTGGTAAAACAGGAAGATATCCTGGCCGTAGTGGAAGGATAATTTAAGGAGGAACAAATATGGCAAAAAAGATAATTTATGGCGAAGAAGCCAGAACAAAATTAAAAATAGGTGTTGATGCCTTAGGCAAAGCCCTAGCAGTTACGCTGGGCGCAAAGGGAAGAAATGTGGCGTTGGACAAGAGTTGGGGAGCTCCGCAGGTGGTTAATGATGGAGTCACTGTTGCCAAAGAAATTGAGCTAGAAGACAAATTTGAAAATATGGGTGCCCAGATCGTAAAAGAAGCGGCCAGCAAAACCAATGAAGTAGCCGGGGATGGGACTACCACCGCCGTGGTGTTAGCTCAAGCTTTAGTGGAAGGCGGTTTGAAAAATATCAGTGCCGGTGCCAACCCTATGATCTTAAGAAAGGGTTTGGAAAAGGCATCCGCATCAGTTGTGAACGAGATAAAAAAGATTTCCAAGGACATAACTTCCAAGGAAGAAAGATCTCAAATAGCCTCAAATTCCGCACAGGATGCTGAAATAGGCAAACTAATTGCCGAGACAATGGAAAAGGTTGGTGACAATGGTGTGATAACAGTGGAAGAAGGTAAGGGTTTTGGTATTGAGCTGGAGTATAAAGAGGGCATGCAGTTTGATAAAGGGTACGCCTCTCCTTATTTTGTCACCAATCCGGATAAGATGGAGGCAGAGATCGAAGAGCCTTATATTTTAGTTACTGATCAGAAGGTATCCAATCTGCAGGAGCTTTTGCCCATGTTGGAAAACTTTGTGAAAGTTTCCAAAAACTTAGTCATTGTCTCCGAGGATATTGACGGTGAAGCCTTGGCTACCCTGGTGGTCAATAAACTAAGAGGAACCTTTAATGTCTTAGCCGTTAAGGCTCCGGGTTTCGGCGACAGAAGAAAAGCTATGCTGGAAGATATTTCTGTACTGACCGGAGCTACCGTGATCAGTGAAGATATGGGCAGAAAACTTGATTCCGTTAGGGTTGAAGATCTGGGTAGAGCCGATAGGGTTGTGGCTGACAAAGACAATACTACCATAGTGGGGGGCAGGGGCAGTGAGAAACAGATCAAAGCCAGGGTAGACCAGCTGCAAGTTCAGATCGAAGACACTACTTCTGATTATGACAAAGAGAAACTGCAGGAAAGGCTGGCTAAGTTAACCGGTGGTGTCGCCGTGATCGGAGTTGGGGCTGCGACTGAGTCTGAGATGAAAGAGAAGAAATTGAGAGTTGAAGATGCCGTGAATGCCACCAAAGCAGCTGTAGAAGAAGGCATAGTTCCTGGAGGCGGTATCGCTTATCTTAGAGCAAGAGAGGCAATAAAGGATCTGAAATTAGAGGGCGATGAAGAAACAGGTGCGAACATCTTGTTCGAGGCGTTGGAAAGACCTACCAGAATTATTGCAAGTAATGCCGGCGCAGATGCCGGAAAGGTCATGGCTGAGTTAGAAGCCAAAACTGCAGCGGATAAAAATCCTAATATAGGTATAAATGTCATCAGCATGTCTTATGTGGACATGATCAAGGACGGTATCATAGACCCGGCCAAGGTTACCAGAAGCGCCTTACAAAACGCAGTTTCTGTAGCTACAATGGTTATAATCACAGAATGTCTGATAGCAGATCTGCCAAAAGACAAAGATGATATGGGCGCTGCAGCTGCCGGGGGTATGGGCGGGATGCCGGGCATGATGTAATTTGAGATAGCTCAACAGAGATCGTTATATACTGGACAGATTTTTCTTATACTCATCGAGGATGTTCTTGGCGTGGTCATGCTTATTGAAGTGAATAAAGTTCTTGTTTGTGATCTCGGTGGTTTTTTTATCTTTCATATAATCTAGCTGTAACTTTCTGGCATACTTCTCCAATAAGTTCACAACACGGCTTTTATTCAGTTTTTCCTCCGGAAAATCTTTGGGAAATTCTATTTTGAAATTATAAAAGTGATTTAAAGCCCAGGAATTAGCCTGCAGGAATTTGAAATAGGCGGAATTTTTATCGTAAAAAGGTAAGACATTAAGTATTTCTCTAGCCACATAAATATTTTGTTTTTCCTTCTGCCACTTCATGCCCGATTCGTCGGCAAAAAGGTTGCAGCACAGTTTCTTATTTCCCTCTCCTTTTTGGGCATACTTGCCCACCGCTTTTAAAATGAGAAACACAAATAATCTGCTTAACCACAGCCTGTTCTTCTTGGTGATAATAAAAATATCAATATCGTCGTCTTTAACGGCATTATACGAAGCTGCGGCGCCGGTGACGGCCACCATGTTGATCCAGGGAATTACCCGCAGCAGCCGGATGCTTTTTTCAGCCTCGGCTAAAAGATCTTCGGAATATTTATATCTTAATTTCCAGCTGACCGGACGTACACCAGGCAAATAATACTTACCGTCCTTGGCCCTAACATGTTTTTTCTTGACCAGCCTCCTTAGGGACCGGCTGTAAAAGTCATATTCGAAGTTATTTTTTGTGATCATGAAATTATAAAGTTGGAATTCACTTAGAGGATATTGAAAGACTGCACTGTAAGCCAGAGTACGTTTTATAGCCCGGTCGCAGGCTTTTTCTTTGGCTCTTGGCCTTGGTGCTCTAGTGGCCATTGTTGTCTAAAGCGGCATTCACCAAAGCATCGGCCTTTTTGTTGGCGGAGCGATTGACATGGGTGAATGTGACTTGCTGAAAACTACCTACAAGATCTTTTGCCCTTATATGCATTTTTTGCAATCTCTCATTTTTCACTTTGTATTCCCCGGTCATTTGCTTGGCCACCAACTCGCTGTCTACGAAAACTTCCAATTTAGTGAAACCTTTGTTCAGAGCTGTTTGCAAACCGGTCCACAAGGCCGTGTACTCCGCCTCATTATTGGTGCACTTACCTATGTATTTTGATAGTTCGAAAATGACTTTATTCTCCTCATCCAGAAGGACCACACCTATAGCTCCTGGGCCGGGATTTCCTCTGGCGCCTCCGTCTGTATACAAAAAACCTGTCATCTTTTCTTTCCTGATCTGAAATAACTTAGTAGAACAAGGTAAAACAAAGATACGCACAACCCAACTCCGGCACCCACCAAGGAGTAGACCGGTAAGTTCTTATAGCCCTCTTTGATCACCGGCTCATCCGAAACCTTGACCACGCCCACAAACGGATCGTTGACACGGCTGATGTTGTTCATAGCTGTGGTAGTAACGTCCACTACTGCCTGCCAGAGCTCTCCGGCCTTTTGGGCATCTTCCTCTTTTACCACCAATTCTATGAGCTGAGGCCCCGATTTTACCGTCCTTATCTTTCTGTGGTACGTTCTTAGACTGTTTTGATCGACCGGCATGTTCAGGGAGGTTAATGTTTGTGCCACAATATCGTCACTATCTATAAGCCCAATGACCGAATTAGCGTAAAGCATGGCCGCTTGTTGTCCATAATAACCCTCGTATGTGAAGTGGTCTTCTGAATAAGGGTAGATAGATCTTCGAACAAATAAAGATCCGGTGGCATAATATCTTGTAGGTAAGAAATAGTAAGTTGCTGCACCCAAGGCTCCGGCCACAAAAATGGACACAAGAAGCAATTTAACGTGGTTTTTTAGGAGTTTTGTCATTTCTCTTAATTCCATACAATGCGATTTTACCACAGCTATAAGCCTTTGTAGGCGATTTCTTTCTTGTAAAAAGAGGTATTTAAAAATATACTTAACACAGGAAAAATAAGGAAAAAAACAAGGTTTTCTTGAGGTTTACTGCCCAACATGCAAAAGAAAAATACAATTAAAAAATCTGCCCTTGCACCAACTATACTAATTGCCGGAGGAGCAGGCTTCATAGGTTCTCATTTGGCGGAAATACTTCTGCAAAAAGAGGCACGGGTCATTGTGCTGGATAACTTTACTACCGGTAAAGACATCTACATTAATCACCTGCTGCCAAATCCAAAGTTTGCCCTTTTTAACATTGATATAAATGCCGGTCTTCCCGAAGAGCTGGAGAGTGTCGACTACATTTTTCATTTGGCAGGCCTGGAAGAATATCTCTATAACAAAACTGAAATAACACTTGATTCTCTCCTGACCAATGCCGTGGGTACCAAAAGGCTGCTGGATTTTGCCCGAACTTCCGATGCCAAGTTCATGCTAGCCTCCACGGTGGATGTTTATGGCGGTATGATGTCCCAGCTTAGCCTGGATAATTATTACGGAAAAACGGAAATAGAGGAAAAAAAGTATGGTTTGGCAGAGGCAAAAAGATTTGCCGAAGCTTTAGTTTGGGAATATTACAAGAAATATAACACTGACGCCAGGATAGTAAGATTACCGGAAGTTTATGGTCCCAGAATGAGTCTGTCTTCCTCAGGAGTACTGGGAAATCTGTTCAGGAATATTTTGGAGAATAAGGATCTAGTACTGCCTGGAGACGGCACGCAGAAGGAATACTACATTCACATCAACGACGCCATTTCAGGCATGATCAAGTCAGTATTTCAGGAAAAGACCGCCGGCAGGATATTTTCACTGGTGCCCAAAGAACCTTCCTCGGCCATGGAAACAGCCTTTTTGATAAGAAGTCTGGCCGACCGCCAGATAGAAATAAAGTTCGAAGGTGAGGTCAGCCCGGGAGCTAATAAAATATTCAAACCCGACACCTACAATCTGGGCATATTGGACTGGGAGCCCAGGGTTTCCTTAAAAGAGGGCATAGCTTCCACTTTGAGCTGGTTTGGCTACAAGGTCAATGAAAGCAGTTTTAAGAATGCGCCTCATATTTTGGATTCTCAAGGTCATAGGATCGATGGTGGAGAGACTTCAGAGCAAGAGAGACTAGCTACATTGGTGGAGACACAAAAAGTTCTCTCCGTGCAGGAACCGATGCCGCAAGAACAGCCGCAAGAACAGCCGCAAACTCAATCGGCGCCCCCGCCATCGGAGCCGGAGCCGCCGCCCCTACCCACGCAGGATATCCAAGTGCCTAAACTAAAAAAAAGGTTCAAGCTCAAACTTGGCTTACGTATCCCTAAAGCCAAAAGAAAAATAAACTTTAACGTTTTTAACATGAGCTTGGCGGGAAAGTTCGGTCTGTTCCTGGCTGTGTTCTTTTCCTTTTTGCTGGTGTTCATTGTCATGCCGGTGTTCCAGGTTTACACCTCTTCGAAAAAAGCCAAACAAGAGCTGGAAAATGTTCCCGTCTACATTGGACAGTTCAATTCTGAGAAAGCGGCCATCAGTGCCGGGCAGGCCAAAAAATATCTGGAAACGACCAATAAATACTTAGCCAGCCTGGAGTGGGTCTTTAAATTGGCCGGCAAGAAAGATGCCTATCAATCGTCAGCCAGATTTTTGAACTCCGTGACCTACTTTTCCAATGTGACTTATGATCTGGCCATGTCAGCCACACCTTACAGACTACTGTGGGAATCTCTCAAACCTGATTCGGAAGCCACTTTTGATCCGGCCATTCTGGACCAGACAAAACTTCACATCTCCGATGCTAAAAATAATCTGGAATTAGCTTTAGCTGACTATAAAGAGGTCGATTCCGGCTACATACCGGGATTTGCTAAGGACTCGGCCGATGCTTATGGCCATATTCTGGACGTGACCCGGGACGGGCTGGATCTGGCCTGGGCTATAACTTCTGATCTGCCGGGTTTGCTGGGATTTGACGGCCCTAAAAGATACCTCATCCTCTTTCAGAACAACAATGAGCTCAGGCCCACCGGCGGCTTTATAGGTTCGTACGCCTTTTTATATCTTAATGAAGGCAAAATAGAAGAACTTAATATTGACGATATTTACAATCCGGACGGGCAGATCGATGTGCGCAACATCAGGGTCACGCCACCAAAACCCATTGGCGACTTTTTGATCGAAGACAGGATGTATATCAGGAATGCCAATTGGGATCCGGACCTGCCCAGAAGCGCCTCCGCCATAAAAGACCTGTTCTTTAGGTTGGATGGAGAAAATATCGATGGCGTGCTAGCAGTGGACCTACATCTGGTAAAACAGCTACTGGAAGTGACAGGTCCGGTCTATTTAGCCACTTACAATGAAGATATTGGTGCGGACAATCTGTACGAAAGAACGCAGCACCATTCTTCGTACAATTATGAGGAAGGCTCAGATCAAAAACGTCAATTCCTGACCGTTCTGGGCAGTAAGCTTTTGGAAACTTTATTTTCTCTGGACCAAAGTAAAACACTGGACTTTTTTGGCGCCATAAATAGATCGCTTCGGGAAAGGCATTTGCAGATCTACCTCTTTTCCAGTCCGCTTAACGCCTCCTTGTATGAGAAAAAATGGGACGGAAGTTTGGTGAGGACAGAAGGAGACTATTTGCAGGTGGTAAATGCCAATTTGGGTGGTACAAAAGCTAACTACTATGTAACCAATAGCCTGGATTACAAGATCACCAGCAAGACCAGAGATGGGTTGCTGAGAGCTGAGCTGACCTTGGATTACCAACATAACGGTACGGACGATTCCTGGCCCGGCGGACCCTATAAGGACTATTTGCGTGTGCTGGTGCAAAAGGGAGCCAAGCTGACGGGAGCTAAAGTGACCTACAATAAAGCCATAGAAGAAGACGTATTCGAAGATATCATAATTTCTCAAGTTGAACCTTACACTTCTTTTGAGACCAGCTTTGTTCTGGAGCCGTCCAATGAGATAGAATTGGTCTTTTACTATGATCTGCCTCCGGAGCTTTCCATTACCAAAGAAAATAGCCGTTACGATCTCATTTGGCAAAAAGAAGCCGGTACCAATGGTGACAGCTTCACCTATGATTTCAGCGTGCCTTTTGGCATGGAATTCCTGCAAGGCAGCGAGAATGTTGAGTTCAAAGATGGACGGGTGGAAGCTTCCGGAAAATTGAACGAGGATCTGGACGTGTTTATTGAGTTACAATAGGTATAATAGATTAGATATTTATGGCCATTCAAGAAGTACAAAAAACAGTCAAGCAGCACGCAGTGCCACAAAACATCATGGATGTTGAGTTCAAACTGATAGGGGATCTTACCATGAGGCAGTTCACCTATCTTTTGGTGTTTGGTCTCATAGCTTATATTGTTTATATTTCCATGGTGGGGGTTTTTAAATGGCCCATAACTATGTTCTTTGTCTTGTTCGGTCTGGCCCTGGCTTTTGTGCCCATACAAGAAAGGGGCATGGACGAATGGTTCGTTAATTTCTTTAAGGCTGTCTATGAGCCAACACAAAGGGTGTGGAAGAAAGAGCCTATTCTTCCTCCAGCCTTTACCTATCAGAACCTGGCAGTGGTCAAACAAGAGCTTATAACCTTGGCGCCTACCTCCAGCAGGAGAAAACTTGAGGAGTACCTGGAGATACAACAGAAAGCGCAGGTGGAAGATAAGCTGGATATTCCTGAAAAGGAATATATCCTCAAGGTCAGGCAAGCCTTTTTGCCCGTAGCTACGGCGGTAGAAGTGGAAGAGGAAGAATATGGGACCCAAGAATACGAGGCCTTTGAGCCATATCAACCGGTATTTGAAAAAACCCCGGCGGGTGAAGAAGGGAAACCCCTGACTCCGGCACCTCCAAAACCGCAAGCTAGGGAAGAGAAGGCTGAGAAGAAGGAGGAAAGAAAAGAGACACCCCAAATTAGGAAAGCGCCCACTGCTGTGCCTTCTGCTCCGTCTCCGGCACCTCAACCGGAGGTCAGACCGACACCTAAACGTCCAAGACCTAAACCAGCGGCCATGCCCCAGATCAAAACAACACCCATACCTGATACTTTTACTTTCAGTTCTATGACGCCCGACAGGCACATAGGCAGAAGATTTACCAGCATGCTACCCTCAGAGGGCCAGCTCATCTTGCCGGTGAGGGGAGAAAAGGTTCTGGCTACCAGCGAAGAGTTGAACATACAAAAGGATATTGACGAAAAGACGGATCAGCTCAAACAGCTTTTAGAACAGATCAAAAGCGACAAAGATCTGGGCAAGGAAGTAGCGCAAAAGATAGCCCAGAAAGTCGAACAGCAACCAACGCAGGCCGTCGTCGAACAGCAAACTCCAGCTGCGACCGGAGGAGAGATCACTGAAGCTCAGGATGTGGTCAAGAGGGTGAAGGAGGAGAACGAAAGACTATCCAACGAAATTCAAAAACTTAAAAAAGATATAGAAAAGTCTGAGGATTCAGAATCGGAGAAAAGCAAGAAGAGAGCGCTGGTGGAAGAGCTGGAGAAAGAAAAGGATAAGGCCAACACCGACTATACAGCCCTGCAAAAACAGGTCTTTGAACTGCAGCGAAGACTAAAAGAGAAACAGGCGCCGCCGCAGGACACAGGGCCTAAAAAACCAACCTTCGCTAAGATGCAGCCTATCACCAACGAGCCTAATATTGTTTCCGGAGTAGTGAAGGGACAAGATGGAGAGGGAATACCCGGCATAGTGCTGCTGATCAAGAATCACAAAGGTGAGGCGGTACGCGCTCTCAAGACAAACACGCTAGGCCAATTCTCTATTAGTACCTCGCTGGTCAATGGCATGTATACTTTAGAGATAGGATCACCTGTGGAGGGGTTGGGTTTTGATATAATCACTGTAGAAGTTAAAGGAGATGTCCTGCCTCCAATAGAGTTGATCGGGAGGGAATTGTAAAAAATGTCCACAAATATAACTGCCAGTACACAAGAACATTTAGATATTTACGAAATAAAGAATAATTTGGTGGTTTTAAAAAGCGGCACCGTTTGTGGTGTACTGCAGACCACGGCCGTCAACTTCAATCTGCTCTCCGAAATAGAACAGGACGCTACCATTGCGGCTTTTTCCATGCTTTTAAATTCCATAACCTTTCCCATCCAAGTGGTTTTGAGGTCCAAAAAACTGGATATTACAAAATACATTGAAAAGGTGCACAAGGTTGAGCAGCGCCTGGACGATCCTTTACTGAAAATGCAGGCAGAGTCATATAGAAAATTCGTGCAGGACACTATAAAGAATAATGATGTTTTAGACAAAAAATTTTATGTGGCCATCCCTTCCGGGGGTAATGTAGAAAAACAACCTGGATCAGGACCTTTCGACTTTTTCATTAAGCTGTTTGGTATGCACAACAAAAAGACAACCGTTAACGTCGACTCTGTCTTAAAAGAAGCTGAGACCAAGCTTTATCCCAAGATAGATCATGTCATCAAGGAATTTAACAGGATCGGTGTGCGCGCCAGGCAACTTACTTCGCAGGAGTTAGTAGAGCTGTACTTTGATATTTATAATCCCAGCACCGTGCATGGACAGAGAATAAGGACAAATATTGAGGATTATAAGACCGCGCTGGTAAATCCAGCCATTGTAGAGGAATAAGATATGAATTTATTTACATTTTTTGGCAAGAAACAAAAACCAAAAAGACCGCAAGCCTCTCCTGAGCAAAGTGCGATCCCGGGTATGCCGGGGAAATCAGCGCCGGAGATATTGGCGGAAGGTATGCTAAATGTGAGGGACATCATTGCCCCGTCTGCCTTGGAAGTAGATTTCAACCAGCTCAAAATAGGTAACAACTACTACAGAACTTTATTTATTTCCGGGTACCCAAGGTTTGTGGGAGCTAACTGGCTATCCCCGGTCATAAATTTTGATCACTCTCTTGATCTTTCTATGTTCTACTATCCGGTGAAGGCCAAGATGATACTGGATGATCTGCGCAGAAAGATCACGGAATTGGAAGCCACGGAAATGTCAGATAGGGAAAAAGGCAGGATCACGGATCCGGTGGTAAGAGCAGCACTGGAAGATGCACAAGCTCTTCAGGAACAATTGGTAAAGGGTGTGGAAAAATATTTTCAATTCAGTTTTTACATCACCGTGTCCGCTGAATCTTTGGACGAGCTGGAGACTGTCACCAGCCGCTTGGAATCAACATTAGGCTCACTGCTTCTAATTTCTAAACCGGCCACTTTACAAATGGAGGAAGCCTTTCAATCCACGCTACCGGCAGGTTCGGATAAACTTCTCATTACGAGAAACATGGATACAACCAGTTTAGCCACCACATTTCCTTTTACTTCATCAGACCTGACCTCTGATGAGGGCATTATGTACGGCATAAATATGCACAACGGTTCGCTAGTGGTGTTTGACAGGTTCTCCATGGAGAATGCCAACACAGTGGTCTTTGCCAAGTCAGGCGCAGGCAAATCTTACTATGTTAAATTGGAAGCCCTCAGGCTCATGATCTTTGGTGCGGAGGTCATGATCATCGATCCGGAAGAAGAGTACAGGACTTTGTGCGAGGCTGTAGGTGGAAATTATGTAGACTTTTCACCCGGTTCCAGCTCCAAGATAAATCCTTTTGACCTTTCCGGTGTGGTGGTGGAGGGAGAAAATGAACTAGGACAAAAACTCCTATCTCTGCACACACTTTTGAAATTAATGCTGGGCGAGCTAAATCCCACCGAAGAAGCCGTATTGGATAGGGCGCTGATCGAGACCTACAGAATAAAAGGCATTACCACGGATCCGGAAACACAAATGACCAAAGAACCACCCATTATGGAGGACCTATACAAAGTGCTGCAGGGTATGCAGGAGCCTGAGTCCAAAGGTATGGCAGACAGATTAGAGAAATATATCAGAGGCTCCATGGCCGGAATTTTCGACTCTCAATCCACCACAAATATTGAGGGCATCATGAGCGTATTTTCGACCAAAAATATTGAGGACGAGGTTCTAAGACCGGTAGCTTTTTATATCATCCTGGACTTTATCTGGACCAAGATCCGCCGAGACCTGAAAAAGAGGATACTTATCGTAGAAGAGGCTTGGTATCTGATGCAAAATGACGACAGCGCCAGGTTCATTTATGGTGTGGCCAAAAGAGCCAGGAAATATTATCTGGGTTTAACGACCATTTCTCAGGATGTGGATGACTTCTTAAGTTCAGATTACGGCAAGGCCATTGTTACCAACTCTTCCATTCAGGTACTTTTAAAACAACACCCGGCGGCTATAGACAGAGTGGCGGAAACTTTTTATTTATCCGAAGGTGAAAGAAGATTATTGTTGGCAGCTGATATAGGTGAGGGCTTGTTCTTTGCCGGTACAAATCACGTGGCTATTAAGATCAAAGCCTCGCCGGCGGAGCATAAGCTTATCACTACCGATCCTGAGGAGATCTTGAGATTACGCGAAGAAGGCATCATCGGGCAGGCTAAAACCAAGCAGCCCCAAAGACCGGTCTACAGGCCTGTTTCCACTTTTGATCCCAATAAATACGAGACCCTTGACGCCCAAGGTGCCCCCAAACCGGGTTTTGAGCCTCCGCAGAAAAGCCGACCCTCAGTGACCATACCGGGCATGCCCAAAGAGGATGCTGATGAGGCCAAGATGCCTCCGCCTGCACCGACGCCGCCCCCTCCGGCTCCCCCTACCACACCGCAACCGGCACCGATGCCTCCGGTCCAGGCAGCACCTCCGCCGCCACCACCTCCTCCGACGCCTAAACCTCAACCTGTGCCTCAGGAAACGCCGGAAGAGCCTGAGCCGCCACTACCACCACCCGCGCCCGCACCGGCTCCGCAGCCGTCAAGCGCAGAGCCCAGGCCGCCGTGGATGAGCCCACCTGCCGGGCAGCAAGACAGCGGGACCGACCGTGGTTTGAAAATAGGCGGAGATTCGGATATAAAAAAACCTGAAGTTGTGAGCCAAGGAGGCTCCAGAGATATTGTCATAGGCCCTCAAGGAGCCATGAAGAAATTTGGTGCTAGCCTAGGTAATTTGTTTGGAAAGAAAAAGGATAATGAGCCGTCTAAACCGGAAGCACCTGCCGCCCCGCCAACCGCACCAACACCTCCCCCTGCCATACCAAAGCCTCAAACCGGAGGCGTCTCAGGCTCAAAGAATGATAATGTACTTTCGACCTCTATGCCGCTACCACCGGTATCCAATAAACCCGGAGCCGGCAGTCCGGTGCCTGAAAATAGGAATAGCGGTCCCACACCGGCCGCCGGGAATGAGGGTGCGTTTGCTTTAGGGGATGATAAACAGGGCAGCCTTTAGCCGCTGATCTGCATAGGCATAATGATGTGCAGATAGTTTTCGATCTCGGAGGGCTCAAAGATACACGGGGCTGAATTTCCATTAGTCCTCACGGTCAATTTCTCAGATTTAATATTATTCAAAAAATCAAGCAGGAATTTAGAATTAAAACCTATTTCCAAGGCCTCTTCAGATTCCACCTCAGCCTTGAACTTGCTCTTATGTTCGCCGGCTTCTTGAGCGGTAGCCGTGATCTCTATAAAGCCTTTAGGGTTAATTCTTAATAGCAAGGCACTGTCAGCTTCCTTGGCAAAAATATCGGTCAGTTTAACGGCCTCCGCGAATTCGTGGGAGAAGAACTCGGCTTTGGTGGTGGTCTTTTCAGGGATGATCTTTTTGTAGTCAGGATAGTCTCCGTCCAGGATCCTGGTGGCTATGACCGTATCGTTTTGCTTGAAAATGACCAAATTGTCGTTCTTGTCCAGAGAAAAAGAAATGGGCTCGTCGCCGTCGGCGTAGACGCGGGCTACGTCCATCAGAGTTTTGGCCGGTATGACAGCCTGGAATTCATCGCCTTTGTTATTGGGGGCCAACTTGGTTTCGGACAGCCTAAAACCGTCGGAAGCGGCTAAGGTAAGGACCTTGCCATCAAAATCCATGTAAACACCGGTAAAAACAGGTCTGGAATCGTCCAGGGAGGCGCAAAAGGATACCAAGGACACAGCTTCGTAGAATTTGTGGGGATCGAACTCCAATATCTTAAGATCGGCTTTTTCTTCAGGCAGATCCGGGAAATCTTCGGCAGAGACACCGTTGAATTTGGACTTGGTGATATCAGAGCTGATATGCAAAATATCGTCTTTTAACGAAGCCTCTATAGTATCCGAACTCAGGTTGGCGATAAAATCTCTCAGCATTTTGGCCGGCACGGTAATAGCACCATCATCCTCAATAGAAGCGCCCACGTGAGTGACGATGGTGGTGGACAAATTAGTGGCGGACAACTTGATCTGATTATCCTTGGCCATAATGAGTACATTAGAAAGTATGGGAAGCTCACTTTTGGTGGGGACAGCGCGGTAGACTTTTGTCAGTCCCTGGGTTAGATTTTCCTGCAGGCAAGTAAATTTCATAAATTATTTTTTCAGTTCTCCGGCCGGTCTCAAATAAAGTCGTCTGTCTTTTCCCTCGCCGCGACTTTCGCTTTCTACATCTATGTAATCACCAATGAGCATGTGCACGTGACGTCTTTCGTAAGGGGTCATAGGCGGAAGTCTAATTTCCTTTTGGTGAAATCTCACTCTATCAATAAAACCCTTCACCATATCTTCCAGTTTGTCCAGCTTGGCCTGTCTATAGCCGTTGATATCAAGAGAAATGGGCACCCATTCGTTTGAGTCCTTAAACACGGCGTGACTCAGGATGTACTGCAGAGCGTCCAGGGACTCTCCGCGGTAGCCGATGAGGAAATTAAGGTCATCTCCGATAACCTCTACTCTGAAAGCATCTTTGTCCTGAGTAATGGTCACGTCGGGAGAGATATCTATGAATTCGAAGATTTTATTCAAATGTTTTTCTATGCTTGCTTTAGACATTTATTTTTTTGCCAACTTATCAACCCAGGGCTTGAGGCCTCCCCAGCCGTTGACAAAGTAGTTTTGAACTATTGAAAATAGTGTCGATGTAATTATATATATAATCACACCTGAGGGCAGACTTATACCTAAAAATACCATCATGGCAGGCATGATGTAAAGAGATTGCTGCTGCATATTATAGGCAATGTCATCTTTCTTGTCGGGAGTCTTTTTGGCGGCTTTAACACCGGTTTCTACGTAAGGCATGCTCATCTTGGCCAGCACGAACTGCGACACTCCGGCCAGTATGGCCATGATGAAGTAGGGGTCGGGTTTGGCCAGGTCCAGATAGAAGAATCTGGTGCTCAGCTCCTGTATGGAAGTGAATTTTATAAAGGAGAAGTACAAGCGGTCGTTGATGAGAGCGAGGTCCGTCATTTGCGTTATCTGCCTGATGACTGAATACAGTGCCGTGAAGATCAAAATGGTAATGATCATGGTGTAGCAGCCGCTGGCCGGATTGACGCCGTGCTCTTTCATGAGCTGCATCTGCAACTCCGCCTGTTTCTTTTTGTCATATTTATATTTGGTCTTGATCTTTTCCAGATGAGGCTGGAGGTCTCGCTGCTTTTTAGCGGTTTTTAATGAAGGCAGTATAAAAGGTATAGATATAGCCTTCACTATCAAGGTTAAGACTATGATCGACCAACCGATACTTTTGGTGACTAAATAGAGCAGCGCCAGCATGTTGAAGATGGGGTTGACCAATATTGTGTTGTGTATAGTTAAAAATATCGACATAACATGTGCTATTCTACAGGATCGTGTCCACCCTTGTTAAAGGGATTGC
>Ga0315536_1000161_pt1 | contig 31825 bp, 35 predicted proteins | sample SalMarSW160230MG_FD_203093 | JGI IMG/M metagenome (GOLD analysis project Ga0315536, IMG submission 203093) | Salt marsh sediment microbial communities from the Plum Island Ecosystem LTER, Massachusetts, United States - Salt Marsh Sediment SW1602-30 ...
TTGCTGGGCCGCTTTTCCCAACGTCATGAGGGCAATGACGGAACCGATGCCTATGATTATGCCCAGCACGGACAAAGCAGTTCTCATTTTGTTGGTTTTGAGCACATCTATGCTCTCTGCCATGAGCTCAACAATGGTCATTTCCTTTTTTCCTCCTTGATAATTTTTCCGTCTACTAAAGTGATGATCCTTTTGGTTCTTTCAGCTATCTCATCCTCATGCGTAATAACAATTATGGTGTGTCCTTTTTTGTTCAAGTCTTCGAAAACATCCATGATCTCGCTGCTTTGCTTGGTGGGTAGGTTTCCGGTAGGCTCGTCGGCTAAAATGATGGAAGGGTTCATGGCCAGCGCCCGGGCGATAGCCACTCTTTGTTTTTGTCCACCGGAAAGTTGATTGGGGTAGTTTTCCAGTTTATCTCCCATATCCAAAGATTCCAGGATAGACACAGCCGTCTCTCTTCTTTTATTTTTTTCTACTCCGGCATAGGCCATGGGTAAGATCACATTTTTTAAGGCGGATGTTCTGGGCAAAAGATTGTAGGACTGGAAAACAAAACCTATTTCCCTGTTCCTGATCTCCGCCAGCTGGTCATCCTTCATATGTTCGATGTTGGTGCCGTTGATGGCATAGGTGCCCGAGGTGGGCACATCTAAAGCCCCAAGTATGTGCATGAGCGTGGATTTGCCGGAGCCGGATGGGCCCACAATGGACACCATCTCCCCCTTATCTACACTAAAAGTTACACCGTTTAGGGCTTTGGTTTCTATCTCTCCTGTCTTATATATTTTTGTGACATTTTTTATGGAAAGCATGCCTCACCTTTATCTGATAAACATTCCCGGTCCCCTAAACTCTCCTCTTTGATTTTGCTGTTGAGCTTCCGTGAAACCGGTGGTAGGCAGAGAGCTTACAACTACTTTGTCGCCTTCGTTGAGGCCGGATATTATTTCAGTATTTCTGCCGTCAGATATACCTATTTTCACCTCAACCCTTTTCTCAGTGCCGTTCTCGAGCACGGTCACGTAAGTGTTCTGCCTTTCCGAGGTGACGGCTGAGGTTGGCACCATGAGCACATTCTCTTTTTCCTCTACAACTATTTGCCCATCGGCACCCATGTTGGGCAGGACCAGATCTGAGCTGTCATCGAATCTTACAATGACGGTGTAATTGGTGACCCCGCCGGAGATGGCCCCTATTTTATCAATACCGGCTACAGTGCCGGTGAAGGTTTTTCGTTCGACACTATTTAAATTTATCAATACTTTTTGTCCTACCTTGACATTGTTGATATCTAGTTCGGTGATGTTTAGGGAAACAATAGGTGTTCCCGGTTTTTTTATGGAAGCCACGGAGGTGGATGTTCTTTCTGAGAGTGAATTAGTGATATCCATACCCTCAACTACCAGTATGTTAGCTACGGTACCGCTGTCCGGAGCTGTGATAATGGGTGATTGGGCTTGGTAAGCCAACCAGGCCTTGTTTAACGAAACTTGGGCTTGGGTGATGGAGCTTTGCTGCTGATCGTAGTTATTTTTAGCCACCTGGTAAGCATTTTCGGCTAGTTTATAGGAGACACGCTCGTCATGAGATTGGTAGCTATTGGATTCTTTCTCGTTATCAAAAGCTTCTTGAGCGTTTATCATGGCCGATTCATCCGATAAAAGACCGGTCTTAGCGCTAGCCAAACTATTTTTAGCTGAGAGGTATGAGCCATATGCTTGAGCCAGGCTTTCCTCACCGTCAGCATTCAAGGTTATTTCCATGATCTTTTGTCCCTTGGTGACCGTATCCCCCTCTTTGACAAAAACCTGCTTGACTATGCCGTTCACGCTGGTGGTGATGGGTAAAAAATTAGCAGTTTCTACTTTGCCTGAGGCGGAAATACCTGAAGTTACCGTGCCGCGTGTTACTTCAGCTTCCGATTTTTGCTGCGTAGTTTGAGTCGTATCGGACGTGCTAAATATCTTTTTGCCGGCAAATGCCGCTACGACTATTAATAATACGGCTATAAGGATGATCTTGCGCTTTTTGAAAAAACCTATAAGACGATGCATAGCACGAATCGTAAAGGAGAATGCTGAGAATAAGCTGAGATTATGAAAAGACCCCCTGTGGTAAGGGGGTCTTTTGTGAAATAAATTTTTGACCCATTACAGATCTCCTCGACTCGGGCCGCCTGCCTTGAACCCGTGTCGGCCAAAACGGAGTACTGCCGGATCTATTCCATTATCTTGCGCCCATTGGATAAAATTCTGCCTGTCTTGTTCCCTGGATTGTTTTCTTTCTTCCATTTTGTTGATGAGTAGGATCTTTTGTTCTTCGGTAATTTTTCCCTCTGTCACTAGCTGACTAAGCCTGTCTTCCTGTCCGGTTTTCATTTCCTGCTGTCTTACCTCGTGCTGTTCTTGTACGAACTGGTCCACTTCGTCTTTGTTAAGGCTGAACCTATCGATGAACTTTTGAAAAATTAAAGGCACCCAGCTATTGTTTTCCTGGGCATAGGCTTTTTGCACGGAAAACAAACCAAGACCTATCATTAGCATCAGCGAGAGCAGGGCCGGTAGAATTTTGTTCTTCATAAAAATGGTCACCTCCTAAAAGAACTTAATAAACTTATTATTGTCGTTAGTGTAGAGAAAAATTCTGAGATAATGCTTAAATACTTAGAGGAAGTTTTACTATAAAAGTTGTGCCTTTGTCTTTTTCGCTTTTCACACTTATGGTCCCTTTGTGCGCTTCGGTTATATCCTTGGCGATGGACAAACCTAGGCCAAAACCGTCGTGGTCAACTTTTGTTCTGGAGAGGTCGGCTTTATAAAATCTTTCGAACAGACGGGGCAGATCTTTTTCTTCTATGCCCACACCCGTATCGGCTATGCGCAGCTCAACGTGGTCGGAGGTTTTTTCAGCTGAGATATCTATCTTTCCCCCCTCAACATTGAATTTTATAGCGTTATCCAGGAGTATGGTTATCAGTTCGTTGAGACCGCTTTTGCTGGCCTTGATGTTTAGCGAGGGTATGTTTGTGGACAATGTTATATTCTTAGTCTTCAGTTCCTCTTTGAACCTAGCTGTGGTTTTTTTGACCAATGTTTTAAGATCAAAAACTTCAAATTCTTTTTCCGGTTCATAGTCCTGAAATTTACTTTGAGCCAACAGTGTATTAGTCAACATGGTGAGTGAATCCACGTCTTCAATGGTAGATCTTAAAAGTTTTCTTACCCCGGAAACGTTTAGCTTTTTATCTCTAAGATTGACTTCCAGCTGTGTTTTAATGGCTGTGAGTGGAGTTTTAAGTTCATGAGCGGCATCAGCCACAAACTTCTTTTGTTTTTTTGTCATTTCTTCGATAGGTTTGAGGGTTACACCGGCAAACCAGTACCCAAAGCTACCGGAAAGCGCCAAAATGATAACATTTACCGTGACAAGAAGTACTATGGTATTTTGTCTCACTTGCTCAATGGCCTCTTCGGTGAATGGGGTTTGGAATCTTTCCGGCATAATGGGTATGTCAGAGAAGTCACGTAAACGCGTTTCCACCCGCCTTTCATGTAGAAGCAGGGCTCTTTGTGTGAAACGGTCAACATTGACATAGACTATGCCGCTGAAGATGCTTGTGACTGCGGTCATGATTATCAAATAGGCTAGGGTAAGTTTTATTCTGGCGGATCTAAACATTCGGCTCCTCAATTTTATAACCAAAACCCCGCACGGTCTTTATTAGAGCCGGGTGTTTTTTAAATTTTCTATCTATTTTGTTTCTCAGATAGCCTACATAAACTTCAACTGTGTTAGGAAGAACGTCTGCATCATAATTCCAGACATGTTCGATGATCTTCTCTTTGGTCAAAATATTATTTTTATTTCTCATCAAGTATTCCAGTAAAGAAAATTCTCGTCTGGAGAGGGCAATATCTTTTCCGTCCCTTTGCACAGTGAAGGTTTGCGTATCTATCTGCAGATCTCCGCAGCTTAATTTACTAGGCAGCATATTGTTCGGCCTTCTTAGTAAGGCTCTGATCCTGGCCAGCAGTTCGGTAAAGGCAAAAGGTTTTGTTAAATAGTCATCAGCGCCGTTGTACAGACCGGCCACCTTATCTTCCAGCTCACTTTTAGCTGTGAGCATAAGTATCGGGATCTGTATATTTTTTTCTCTAAGTTTGGTGCAGACCTCCTGGCCGTCAAGCCCCGGCAGCATGAGATCAAGCACAACCAGGTCATAGTCTTCCGTGGAAGCCAGATCATAGCCGTCGGTGCCCGTGTAGGACAGGTCAACGGCAAAGCCCTCCTGTTCAAGACCCTTGCCTATGGAACGGGCTATTTTGTGCTCATCTTCAATAATAAGGATCCTCATGTGGGTACTATTATATGTTGTTTTCTGAGTTTTAGCTGAGAGCGGTCGTTTGGCGTGTTTGCAAACCCATTCAAGGTAGATATAAGATGTAAGGAGACGTTATGAACATATTTTTATTTATAGCGGCAGTATTTATCGGCTCTTTTTTTATAGGCAAATTATTGGAAAGAATTAGAGTGCCTTGGATCTTTGCCGCTTTGCTCATTGGAGCAGGCTTAGCTGTTAAAAATCCCTTTTTGGGCATTACCTCCTCAGAAACCTTTAAACTATTTGCTCAGCTGGGTATGTATCTGCTGTTATTTCTAGTTGGCTTTGAGCTCAATGTAAAACAGTTAAAGCGTAAAAGTAAATTTATCTTTGGCTCAGCATTTTTCATCATTTCTTTGGAAGGTCTGGTAGGGTCAGCATTAGTTCACTATCTATTTAACTACGGATGGATAACATCTTTAGCCGTAGCTTTTAGTTTTGCCACCGTCGGTGAGGCTGTCCTCATCCCCATACTCCACGAATTTAACCTGGTTAACACCAAACTTGGTCAGGCCATTATAGGCATAGGGACGGCAGACGATATAATTGAGATCCTGGTCCTGCTTTTTGTCAGTACCTTTGTAGGCGTGAAGCTGGAAAGCAACATTCCCCTAATTTTTGGCTCGCTGGCCATACTTATTTTACTAACTTTGGGTTTTAGGCTTGTGGGGCAAGAACGGGACCGTTTTAAGTTTGCCAGCATCGAAACCCTCTTTCTACTTATTTTGTTTGTATTTTTCCTCTTTGTGGGTGTGGGAACATATGCGGACGCAGCCCCTCTGGGAGCCATTCTAGCCGGCATATCGGTGAGGTTGTTTATAAGAGATGACCGCCTGAACTTTGTGGACAACGAATTAAAATCTATGACGTACGGGCTCTTCGCACCGCTTTTCTTTGTCTGGATCGGCACCGATCTTAGTGTAGGTTATTTGTTGCGAGCCCCGCTATTGGTGTTTCTTGTGGTAGCTGTGTCAAACGGCCTTAAACTCTTAGGAAGTTTTATCATGGGGCACAGAGAATTGGGAACCAAGGGCTCGGTGCTCTTAGGTATGGGGTTGTCTGTGCGCTTTAGTACCAGCATCATTGTTATGAAGTTCCTCTACGACAACAAAATCATAGGTCTTGATATTTATTCTGTGGTGGTGGCTTCAAGTGTGGTCTTTAACTTCCTTGTTCCGGCGCTTTTTTCTTGGTTGGCGGTAAAGTGGAGATCCGCTATTCAGCAAATCTAACGGCTGTTTCTAATTAAAAACACTCTTTTTCCATTGCACGGCCTTAACGTAAAGATCATTAATAAGCGGGAATTTACTTTTGTCTTCGAAAACCGGTTCGATCCAGATCTGGCCGCCGAAGGTTAAGGGATTCTTTAAACCTTTATCCCAAAAAAAGTAATATATGCATAAAAGAAGGTAGTATATGGATATGACAAGATAGTATTTGTTAAGTCTTCCTTCGTAAATTTCCAATAAACCTAAATAAACAAAAGGCGTACCCCAAATAAGATGAGTTCTATTTAGGACGGGTACGAATAAGTAATAAACAGCGAAGGAAGCCAGGGACAATACCCAGATGTTATTTATTTTCTTCTTAAAATAAAGGTATAAAGGTAATATCTGCGAGCCTATAAGTGCCGTTGCTGTGTAGATCTTGCTAAACTCCGGTTGGAAGAAATTAACACCGAATCTTTGTAAATAATACGTTAAAAAGCTGAAAAGAGGTCTGCCTTGAATTCCACGTTCTCCATGTACTAAAAATGAACCTCTGATCATGAGATCAAGGTCATGGGCTGATCTAAAAAAAGGAAATGATATGGCTATAACCACAAAGAACCCGCCTAACAAAAATAATTTGATGTTTTTTGATCTTAGTAAAAGCGCTGAAAGTAAAATTAGAGGAAAAGTTTTAAAAGTTACGGCCAAAGCAAACAACATACCCGACAAAAGATCCTTTTTACCTATTGTCATTAGACTGAGCAGAAGAAAAAAGACGGGCAGAGATTCGTAGTTGGTATATTCATATCTCATGAGAAAGTAAGGATTAAAGAACCAAAAAAATAGTCCGATGATCGTTATGAGTTTAGGATAGTTTTTTTCCTTTAATATTTTATAAATCAGAAATCCAACGCCAATGTCCGCCAGTAGAACTGGACATTTCCACAAATAGATAGTGGGCAGATCAAGCTTGAGAACACCGTTGATGCGGACCAGAAAAGTTTGTAAGTATAACAAAGTGGGCATATAGGCGTAGCCGTGTTTTAGATCTTCTCTTTGATAAGAAAGCACAGTGTACTCGTAGGGGTTTATACCGGCCATGAACTCAGCTACGGTTTGTTTAAAGGTTTCATGATCCCCACCAATTTGATCGAAGGCGATCGCCCTAAGCAGAGTGGCGACAAGAAAAATGGATATGATCACGATCTTGAATGCCGTTTTGTTCTCAAGTATCTGCATGTGCTTAAATTCTAGCATGGGCATGGATTATAATTAATTAGCATGCCTGAGAAATATACTGGACTTACCACACAGGAAGTCAAACATAAACTGAGCCGGTTGGGGGCTAATGCCCTGCCGGAGGATAAGAACACTTTTCTGAAGAAACTTCTTAAGAATATCCTTTCTCCCATCTCCATAATGCTCATGGTGGCGGCCTTTTTGTCTTTTTTGATCGGGAAGACCTTTGATGGCAACTTTATTCTGGTGTTTCTACTCCTTAACGTATCTATAACTTTGTGGCAGGAAAGAAAAGCTGATAGCGCCATTAAGAAACTTAATGAGCATCTGGCACAAGAAATATATGCTCTAAGAGACGGTAAGTGGATACTGGTTGTTTCTACAAATTTAGTGGTTGACGACATCATCAGGATCAAACTGGGTGACGTTATTCCTGCCGATGGTGAGTTGCTGGAAGCGCACAACGTTTCAGCCAACGAAGCATCTTTGACGGGAGAATCTCTTCCCAAAGACAAAAAAGAAGGTGATAAGGTTTACTCAGGTTCGTTCTTAGTTACGGGCTTGGCGGTGGTAAGAGTTACTGCTACGGGAAAGGAGACCAGTTTTGGTCGAACTGTTTTTAAGATAGAACGTACAAGAAAAGAAAGCTTGTTGGAAAGAGATATCATCAAGATATCAAAATTCCTGGCAGCACTTAGCCTAGTCTCAGTTCTGATCTTGACAGTTGTTTTTATTTTTCAAAAATATCCTTTATTGGAGATCCTGACCTTGGATCTTAGTGTCATTATTGCCGGTATTCCTATCAGCCTTCCTACAGTCATGACTTTGATCACAGAACTGGGAGTTTTGAACTTAGCCAAAAAAAGTGTCATCGTACGCCGGATATCTTCACTGGAAGATCTTTCTAACGTTAATTATTTGCTTACGGATAAAACGGGCACCCTAACTAAAAATAAAATAGAGATAAATGAGATCTATACATATGGAGATATAAAAGAGGCAGACTTATTGAGATTAACATCCTTGGTTGCTTCACAATCGGAGAACGATCCCATAGACGCCGCTATCTTAAGAAGGGCAGCCGATACGAAGAAGGAAACCCAGCCCCCGGAAGATCTGGAGTTCATTCCGGCTGATTCGAACAGAAAACGAAGCACTATTTACTTTAAACTGGAGGGAAAAGAAACCGTGATCTCATTGGGAGCTCCGCAGATCATGGAACAGATCTGTGATCTGGATAGATCAGACAAAGAAAAATTCGATCAGGATGTGGATAAGCTCGCCCTGTCCGGTTATAGAACACTAGCTGTGGCCTTCGCCCAAAACACAAAAGAGGAAAAACGGATGAAGATCATTGGTCTTTTTGCCTTATCCGACGCGGTGAGGCCTGAGGCAAAATCCGTGGTGCAGTTTTTGATAGATAACGGTATTGATGTCTCCATGGTTACAGGAGATAACGATGCTATTGCCTCGGAAATAGCTATCGAGGTCGCGCTGGGGGATAAAAAGGTAGTAACAAAAACACAATTAGATAAATTAAGCCCGGAAGACATAGATGAGGAATTTTTTCTGGAAACCGGAGCTTTCGCTGAAGTGCTGCCGGAGGACAAGCTGGAATTAGTGCAAAAGGCCAAGGAACTGTTTACCGTGGCCGTAACCGGTGATGGCATCAACGACCTTCCTGCTCTCAAATCTGCAGATGTGGGGATAGCTGTCAGTAATGCCGTAAATGTACTTAAATCAGCCGCTGACATAGTTTTACTGTCTGATGGCATCCACGTTATCAGGGATGCCATCATAGAGAGTCGAAAGATCTTTGCCCGGATCTACACCTATTCTTTATATCGTATATCTGAAAGCTTTCGTTTGGTGGTGACGTTGGCAATCTTAGGTATTATCTTTAAGGCTTATCCATTGAATACTTTGCAGATCATTTTGATTGCTTTGCTTAACGATCTGCCTATCATCTCCTTGGCTTTTGACAGGGTAAAGATCGCTAACCGCCCTGCCAGACTCAATTTTAAGAATCAGATAAGTTCCAGTGTATTGTTTGGCCTGGCTGGTATTGTGAACAGTCTTCTCGTCCTCTTAATAACTGTTTATGTTTGGCATTTAGATTGGAGCACTATCCAGACAATATATTTTTTAAAACTGACCGTATCAGGACATATGCTTATTTATGTAGCTCATACCAAAGGAAAATGGTTCGATTTCTTGCCTAGCAGAGAGGTCATAATAGCCACCACACTTACACAAGCTGTTGCTACCATACTGGCTATAACAGGTTTTCTCATGCCGGCTCAGCTATCACTGCCTTTAGTGATATTTGTCTGGGGATGGTCCTTTTTGTGGATGCAGATCAGCGAATACACTAAGGATTTAAAGAGGCTGTTGTTCAAAGATACGGTATAATTTTAAGTTGGTCGGGGTGGCGGGACTCGAACCCGCGACCTCACGCACCCCATGCGTGCGCGCTAGCCTACTGCGCCACACCCCGACGGCACTAGTATTTTACACAAAAACACACCTTGTTGATACTTAGAAATAGAAAAAGGGAGCAGATAGCATAGATATTTATCTGCCCCCTAAGGGTCTTACACAGTTGTATATTTCCATCTCTCGATCACTTCCAGACGCTGCACAATGTTGAGCACTCGGCTCATTATGACCCTTCTTTCAGGCCCCCTCCCCGGCAACCTTATTTTGAAAAAGTAGCGCGATCTAATGATCCTGTTCTCATCCTCAACCTCAGGAACCTCCTTCTCATACGCGAACTGCTTGCGTATATTCTTTCTGGCTTTCTCGGCTTGCATTTCATCCTTGCAAACAACTTCAGCAATAGTATTCTTCATGACCAACCTCCTAATTTAATGCTGCCTCTTCATCCGGAACAAACTGTTCTAGCTTAAAGTTTGTTATGACAGAGTCTAATCGAAGCTTTTTAAGTCTTTTATCAACCAACGCTCTCAAGTTATAGTCATCAAGATGGAAGTGAAATTCCCATGTGAACTTAGCTATTTCATTTCCGTTTGCATCTTCGATCTCCACCTCTTCTTCCTCATCCTCTTCAGAAAAGAGATCGTACAGATCATCAGCTTCTTCAATAGTCCCTTCAACATCTTCCTCTTGCACAAAAATGTAAATATCTGTAATGCTGAGGTTACCTAAGGTCAGGGAGATCTCGTCGAAAAGGCACAGCTGTGCTAATCCCAAATAGGTCAGATCATCGCCGCTCACCCTGCCAATTAATGATTTCATGCTTTTCTCCTCAATTATTGTTTTGTCAATGTGAGTTTGAATATTTCTCTCATCTTACCAAATGATAGCTTTTTACTCCAGGTTGTTTCCAGTTTTTTTAGTGAACGTTTTTCCAACTTTTCAAGAGATACCAGCTCAAAACCACTCTTTTTAAATGCGGGAACAATGTTATGTTCTACATAGCTTGTTGATAGGTCCGGTAGCTCAAGACGGCCCACTTCTGCAGGCTCGAGATCTTGATGATAACCAAGTACTATTTCTATTTCTCCTCCGGTCTTTAGTAGACCTCCTAATGTTTTAGATATTTCCTCTGACGGTAAAACAATATTTTGTAGCAAAGTGCCCCAGGGAAGAATGATCGTCAGTTCGTCAACTTTACCGGATAGCTCATTGGGAAGCATTTCTAAGGAACTCAGACAAAAAATTACATTAGGCAGCTTTTTCTTTAACGCTTTCTTAGAATAGATTTGTAATTGTTTTTCACTGGGGTCTATACCAACGTAAAAATTATTCGGATCTCTCAAAGCACTTTTATAAACAAACCTTCCATCTCCTGTACCCAGATCGGCCATAGTTTTGTCATAGCATTTTATTAAACCTTTCAGCTCATTTTCACTTAGATCCATATTTTTGTTACCCATGACGATTTTCACGCTCATAATGATAAGATAAATGCCATGAAAATACTACCTATATGGCAGCCTGTAGGTTTTTCTACACACCTGATAGCCCAGAGAATAAGTGAAGGATATGGTACGAAAACCTCCCATACAGGAACCTTGGATCCTATGGCAGAGGGTGTGATCATAGTTTTGTTGGGTGAAGAGCGGCTAAGTAAGTTTGAATATGCACGGTGGTCTAAAAGTTACGATTTTGATATCATTTTTGGTTTTTCTACTGATTCTTATGATGGTTTAGGTATGATAGAAAGCAGGAATTTTTCTAATATACCCTCTCAGCAAGAAATAAACGATGTGCTGATTTCCCTCGTCGGACGTTACATGCAGACAGTGCCGCCGTTATCTACCAGGAAGGTGGCAGGCAAGCATCTTCACGAATATTATCGTGCGGGAATTGCAATGGAGTTACCTGAAAAAAAGGGAGAGATATACAAATTGGAGCTGAAAAGATTAGAAAAGCGGGATTTTTCGGAAATCGTACAAGACTTAGTGGAGAACATCTCTCTCGTGACGGGAGATTTCAGACAGGAGGAGATAATAAGGCAGTGGGAAAAGGAAATGAGAGAAAAAATACCAAAAATTACGATAGCGCATGTAAAAACATCTGTTTCTAAAGGAATATACATTCGCTCATTAGTACAAGACATAACAAAAAATATGGGAACAATTGGCTTTACTCACAATATTATTCGTACCAAAAACGGAAAATATGGTCAAAAAGATTGCCAAACCTTGGAAAACATATTTGGCCAAGATTTTAAAAAAGTGTATGATTTCCACTCCAAGTTCAAATCTACTATGGTAAAATGACAATTGCTTTATGAACACAGAAAAGATACAAGACAGATTAAGAATACTAAGCGACATCCAGAACGAGATAAAAAAGGTGCGTGAGGTTTATACCGAATCTTTGGAAGAGGACCAATCCTACATGGAGCTGCAGGAAGAGAAGAAAAAGGTCAGAGAGCAAAGCAGGACCACTAAACTAAGGATCATGAACAACCCCACATTTACCGAATACGAGAAGCACTTGAAGGAACTAAGAGAAGACATGAAGGAGAACAAAGAGATCTTGGCCCAGGAAATTGCCGATTACTACAAGGAATCAGGCAAAATGGAAATAGTCGATGACGAAGGTAATACAAGAAAAGTCATATTTTCGGTCAAACTTATCAAAAACTGAGAAAATTAGAAAATGTAATGAATTTATGAGAGAATTAGCATTATGGCAAGGAATAAAGCACACGATCAAATAAAATTGGTCAAAGGAAAAATGGCCAAAAAGAAAAAACACGCTCAGGCCAACAAGATCAGAAGAAAAATCAGGCAAAAATCAAAGCGCGTGTGTTAATGACGTGCCAAAACTGTAATTGTATTAGATAATTACAAAGAGATGACAATAGACGAACAATTTAACTCCATTCCCAAAGAAGACCTCCCTAAGCACATGGCCATTATACCTAATGGTAATAGGACGTGGGCCAAGTTAAATGGTCTCACGGCTATGGAGGGGCATAACACCGGTGTGGAAGTGCTCATAAAGTTTTCCCGCATGATCAGGCAATGGGGCATTCATACAGCTACAGTGTGGGGCAGTTCTACGGAAAATTTGGTGAGAAGAGATCCTAGGGAAGTAGCAAATTTGTTCAAACTTTTGCATTACGTTTTGGAAACTACGGCCGAAGAATCTGACAGGGATGGGGTCAGGCTTATACATATAGGCAATAAAGAGAAATTACCTAAAGACCTGGTCAAAAAGATCGTTTTCTGGGAGGAAAAGACCAAGAACAACAAAAATCACGTGGCTAATATCGCTTTTGCTTATGGTGGGCACGATGAACTATTCAGGGGTATGAGGAAGGCTTTTGCGGATATTCAGACCGGAAAAATTACCTTCGATGACCTGGAAAAAGTTACCGGTACTTATCAGGAAAAATACCCATATCATTTGTTCAAAGATTACCTGGACACAAAAGATCAGCCCTATCCTTACCCTGACCTTATTATCAGAACTGCCGGAGAGCATAGACTAAGCGGTTTTATGCCTTGGCAAAGTGTTTATTCGGAGTACTATTCAACAACACTGCTCATGCCGGAAATGACGGAGGAAGAATTCAAAAAAGCTATCATAGCTTATGCCAACAGGGATAGATCTTTCGGTGGGGATAAGACAAAATTATAGTTTATTCTTCCAAGCTGCTGTCAAGGTAACTGTTTTCGATGGCATCCAAATTCAATTTATCCATTTCCGACACTTCCAGACTAGGGTTTAGTTTTGTGGGGTCGGTTTGCATAGGTGTATTGTCCTCCTCAGGCATTTGTCCCGTATCTTTTGGTATGGAGGTCTCCTCTTTTGTCTGATCGAAGTTTATGTTCAGTGGGTTTCCACCCATTTTTAGAGCAAAAACCAAACTTACAACTGCCACTATACCGAGGATAATGGTCAACGCCAGTAAAAATGACATTTTGGTCTGTTCGTGGGTGTGTATATTAGTGACGGGAATGACAGCCGGAGCTTTTGGCATTGGGATGGTTTGAGGCTCTTCTGTCAAGGGCTGTACCGCTTGTACTTGCACATCTTGAGGTTGTTCAGGCTCAGCTGATGGAATATTCATATTTACTTCATTATTTTGTTCATTCATCCGCTTATTTTCTCCAACGATAGAATATCTTCTCTCATCGTATTAGCATAGAATTCTGAGATATTTCTCGCACTTTCTCTAACTTTACCTAAAGCATTCTTTGCTAAGACAAAATTTTTAGCGTAAACATCTTCCTTACCGCAAGCACTATCTGCGGCGGTAGTCAGGGCTTTAATAAAGGCGGCATAATTTTTATCGAAAGTGTCTATGAGGGCATCCAATTTATCAAGATCATCGTTAAGCTTTAAAGTATCGTATCCTAGAACGTCGGCTTTTTCCGCCAGGGCAGCGCTTTTCAAATATAGGATCTGATAGGTAAGGATGTGGTTTGGTTTGGCGGCACTGTAAGAAGTGATCTTGTCGGAAATTTTTTCCTGCGCTAATTTACAATCTGGAGTGTTTACTTCTTTTGTAATTTCTGCCGACTGGGCAAAAGCCACTAAAAATGAAGAAACCACAAATAAGCTTAGTACTAGGGCAATAAACTTAGCTTTCATACCAATATAGTATATCTTAAATTAACCCGTGTGTATAATAAAATCATGTATATTTCCATTGACCTGGGAGGAACAAACACCAGAGTCGCTTCTTCAAAAGATCTTAAAAGTATTTTGGGCGTGGAGAAAGTTCATACTGAGCAAAACGTGGCCATAGAGAGAAAAGTTATTTTGGATGCTATTAGAAAGCTCAGCGGGGGAGAGAAGATAGAAAGAACGTGCATAGGAATTCCCGGGATGGTAAATAAAAAGAACATGAAATTCAACAAAATTCCCAACATACCTTCTTTAACAGGACTTTCATATGAGGAATTATTCAGGAACGAAATTGATCCGGGTATTTTGTTAGTGGAAAATGATGCAACATTGGCTGGTTTAGGTGAGGCAGTAATGGGTGCAGGGCAGAACTATGACGTGGTGGCATATCTAACGTTGGGAACCGGTGTAGGCGGGGTGAGAATATCAGGCAAGAAGATAGATCCTCACCAAAATTATTCCGAACCCGGGCATATGATCATTCAAGAGGAGGGCCGTTTCTTTAAGCCTTGTGAGCAACACGGGTGCTTGGAATCGTACATTTCCGGGACAGCCTTCAAGCAGATACACGGTGTGAGTCCCTCCGAATGCGAAGATCAGGATATCTGGGATAAATACGCTAAAAAATTGGCCTTAGGTATCATAAACACATTGGCCATGTGGGGACCTGATATTGTCGTACTGGGAGGAAGTATGGCCAATAAATTCGAAACATACTTCAAAGATCCTCTTCTGGAACAGCTTTCCCGCCATGAGCTTTTCACCATCCCCCCTATTGTAAGATCCGCCTTAGGTGACGATTCAGGTATATACGGAGGTTTGGTGCTGTTGAGCCAAAGTATCTAGGAATTATATGAAAAAATTACTACCTATAACCTTTACTGCTTTAATAGTAATTGCTGGAGTGGCTTTCTTGATCTATAAATTTCCCATTTCCGAAGAAAGATCTGAAGACATTCTCAAATTCATAGAAGGTACACCGTCAGTAGTTGAGATCACTACAGATTATGAAGGAGCCAAGATAGATCCGGTCAAATTATTAAGAGGTTGTCCGGTCAAAGATTGCATACCCTCCATAGACGAACCGGAATTCGAAACCTTAGCCGAAGCCGACACTTGGCTAAATGATGACGACAGGGTCTTTGGCCTGGTTTATAACGGAGTGGAGAAAGCTTATCCGCAAAGGATACTGAATTGGCACGAAATAGTGAATGATACGGTGGGCGGGGATCCGGTAGGGATAACTTTTTGTCCCTTCTGCGGCACAGCCGTAGCTTTTATCAGAAAAGTTAACGGAGAGACCACCACTTTTGGAGTTTCCGGCTACTTATATAATAGCGATCTTATTATGTACGACCGTAAAGAAGGTAATTTGTGGCAGCAATTGACATTGGAGGCTATTATTGGGCCGGCTGCTCGCAGAAATGAAGAATTACAGTGGGTAGGCGTGTCCACGACCGACTGGGCTTATTGGAAAAAGCAGCACCCTCATACTCAAGTTCTGTCTAAGCCTAAAAATTTTATCCGAGATTATGATCGTTATCCTTACGGAAGTTATGAAGAAAACAGCGAAGTGAGATTTGGGGCTGAAGTTACGGACAAGAGACTTCATCCTAAGGACATTGTTTACGGGGTTGTGGTCAATGATCAAGCCAAGGCCTATCCTCTGACCAAACTCGAGCTGCAGCCGAATTTTCAGGATAAGATAGGTCAGGTATCAGTGATGATAAATTATGCTATCGACGGTACTATGACTGTTACTAATGTTGCTACCAAGGAACAATACAAAGTACAAAGATCTTTCTGGTTCGCGTGGGCTGTCTTTAATCCGGGAACAGATCTTTATTGACGGTTCTTACCCATGAAAAGTGTAACTATTAAAGGCAGATCTTATAAACTACCTATTTATCTACCCGACGCTACCAAAGGTGTGACAAAAAGCATCGATGTCCAAGATCTGGTGAAAGCCGGTATAGAAGGAGTGGTCGTTAACACCTATCATCTAATGAATTCTCCGGGCATTAAAGTGCTAAAAGAATTTAATGGTATTAAATCATTCATGAATTTTTCCGAACTGGTAGTTTCAGATAGCGGAGGTTGGCAGGTTTTCTCTCTCATCCGTAGAAATGGTCGGCAAGGCAAGATCGAGGATAAAGGAGTGACCTTTTTAGAAGAAAATAAAAAAGAGGTGAAAATTTTTACACCCGAGATATCTATCAAAACTCAATTTGTCATAAATTCGGATATCGTTATATGTTTGGACGATTTTACATCTCCTCAAGCCACAAAAACTCAAGCTAAAGAAACAGTGAGAAGAACACTATGGTGGGCTAAAAGGTCCAAGGTTGAGTTTAATAGAATGCTCAAAAAATACGGCCTTAGTGAAAAAAACAGACCTCATTTATATGCCGTGGTCCAGGGCGGTTACTTTAAAGAGCTTAGAAAAGAATGTGCACTGGGATTGCAAGAGATAGGTTTTGACGGTTATGGATACGGAGGTTATGTGGTAGATGAAAAAGGTAATTTAGACCTGGAACTTTCACAATATATTTGTGATCTTCTCCCGCAGGATAAGCCCAAGTTTGCTCTTGGTATAGGAAGACCTAAGGACATTGTCAATTTGTCGATGATGGGCTGGGACATTTTTGATTGTACCCTGCCCACCAGGGATGCCCGGCACAAAAGGTTATACTCTTTGGAGGGAAAGCCCGCAAAAGCAAAAGACCTAACAAAACCTAGCGCATTTTCTTATATTTATATTGATAAAAAAATTTACGAACATGACCAAAAACCCATCAGCGCATCATGCTCTTGTCATACCTGCCAAAATTTTTCTCGAGCCTATCTGAGACACCTTTTTAAAATAGGGGATACTTTGGCTTACCGCCTGGCTACCATTCATAATATTGCCACCTACTCTCGGGTCATAGAAATATTACGTACAAATTGACACTATTTGGGTATTTATATATCCTAAAGCTATATGAAAAAGTCCCTTGTTTCCCTCTTATTTCTTTCTCTCCTTGTAATTACCATAAACGGTCAAGCACTGGCCGAAGGGAATGGTGACAGCAGTATTTTCGAAAAATTCAAAAGCAGTTTTCATAAAAAAACCACGGAAGAAATAGAGAAATACAAGCAGGAGCTCAGGCAGCAAAAACAAAATGTTGAGACCAGACAGGTGGAAGTGGAAGAGAAAAAAGAGCAAAGAATACTCAATCTGTGTGAGGTGCTTGGGGAGCGAGTGCAAAACAAGATCTCCATGTTCGAAAAACACAAAGATGACCACGTGGCCAATTATCAAAAAGCCAGGGAAAAATTACAAAAAATTGTGAATGAGTTAGAAGCTAAGGGTTACGACGTCACAGAATTAAGAACCGACCTGGTAAAGTTCGATACCATGATAAAAGACTACGCTCAGCTATATATGAATTTTATCGACAGCTTGAAAAATACTCAGGGCTATGCTTGTGGAGAATCTGACGGTGATTATAAAGATGCTTTAAGCAAATCTCACGAGTTACTAAGACAGCTGCAAGAAAAGAGGAAAGAGCTGAGGTTTTTTTACAGAGATGAGATCAGGGAAGACATAAAGGATCTGAGAAAACAGGCCAGGGAGCAGTTGGTGGAGATGAACAAAAAAGGTTTAACGGAGGAAAACAGTGAATAAAAATCATGAAAATGGCGCTTTATCAGTAATTCTTATCTTATTGGTTGTAGCAGCCATAGGCTTACTGACTTACTTATTTATTTCTTCCCGCGCGCAGCCTCAAACTATGATGGAAGAAACTACATTTGTGACCACCCAGGAAGAAAGCGCCCCTACCGAGACCCCAGACGAGGAATTCGCGCCGGTGGAAGAGGATGAGACCACTCCGGAAGAGATAAATAACCAAGCTTTGGACGAACTTGACCAGCTGATACTCTCTGTGGAAGGAACCGAGGACCTGTCTGATCTGGGAGATTACTAAAAGACCATGAAAGTAGTTGAATTAAGCACACCATCCGAACATATTGAAAAGATAATGAATATTCTATCTGACATGGGAGGCAAAGAATATTTACTTTTGCTTTCCGGCGGTATGGCTCCCAAACAACTTTACAACCACCTTTCATTTAGTTTTACTTTTCCCTTTCCTATGGATATAGGTATGGTGGATGAAAAGTGGGGCGAGGTGAGCCAGCATAGCACCAGTAACGAACTCATGATAAAAAATACCGGCCTCATGGGTAGGATCAGGTGGGAACAGTCCAATTTTCATCCCATACTTAGTCCCAAGCCAACTTACCCCAAGGTTGAGGCTGGGGGGTACGAGCTGGAGTTGCTGAGGCTGTTTGATATCTACCAAGGCAAGACGGCGGCCATACTAAGCATGGATCTTGATGGCAGCATAGCCGGCATCTTACCGGGAAGCCCGGCCGTAGAATCAGAAAAATATGTCATCGCCTATGATTCGAATGATGAATATAAGCAGAGGATCACAGTGACTATAAAATGCGTCATGGAAAGTTTTGCCAAGATAATCCTTCTGGTTGATACGGAGGAAAAATGCGGCGTTTTCAACAAGATCATGAAGTTCGAATCAAACATTGGTCAATATCCTGTCCTGGCCCTCAAACATCTGAAAGAAGCTACGGTTTTTTGTTATTCGGAGAGAGAACACTAGCCCACCACTCATTTATAAATAGAAAATGAAAGCCAAGGACCTCATTAGTACTCCAATCGAAGATCTGACCTTTTCCGTGATAGATGTGGAAACCACGGGCATGCACGCGGAATTTAACCGCGTCATGGATATTGGTTTGGTCAAAGTGAGGAACGGTAAAATGATCGAAGAATGGGAAACCCTTGTCAACCCCCGGCAAGAGATACCCTACTACATCACCAGATTTACCCACCTTGCGCAAAAACACGTTTTTGATAAACCGGAATTTAGTGTGGTAGCTAAAAAATTAGACAAAAATTTGCGCGAGACCGTTTTTGTAGCTCACAACGTATATTTTGATTACTGGTTCCTATGGTTCGAAATGAAAAGAGTCGGTATTCCTTTAGATATGCCAAAACTGTGTACGGTCATGTTGGGCAGAAAGCTTACACCAAATTTGGTCAGCGCGAACCTGGATAGCTTGACCAAGTATTATCATATAGACATAGATAACCGTCATAGAGCTTTGCCCGATGCCAGAGCCGCCGCAGAATTATTGATCAAGTTCATTGACATAGCGAGAGATAAATATAAGGTAAAAAATTACTTCGATCTTTATAATTTGCAATGGATGAGAACCAACGGTGAAGACAACTTTGGAAGGATGTTTGGTGAAAGTATATAATAATTTGTTTGTTGGTATCCCCCTACCCGAAAAGTATCTGGAAGAATACGGAAGTATACTCGAATCCATAAATAAGGTGGACAAAAGTATAAGAACGAGCAAGACAAGATACCCCCACATCACCATCCTTTTTATGGGCAAGCAGAACGGTAATGTTGCCCAGGAAGTAGTGAACTTTGCTCGTGAGAACAAAGCAGCACTGCAAGACTGTTTGATAAGGATCAGTAAAATTAATTGTTTTTTTAACCAAAGATACGATGTACTGTACTTGAAGATAGATGGAACCGCTAAATTAAAGGAGTTTTTCGATGTACTGGTAGAAAAATTCCGCAGTAATTTCATTTCAGAAAAGAGAAATTTTGATCCTCATCTTACTTTGGGAAGAATAAAAACTCGCGGTAGAAGATCACAAGAAATATTGGATAAAGTAAGGAACACAATACCGCCGATAAAATGGGAATTTAAAATACAGTACCTGAATATTTATGGCCGTGATCCTGAAGAAAAGAACAAACAGATAGTTCTGGGAAATATAAAGATCAACTGAGCGGGATCTGATTTATTTGTATGTTCCTGTCTCTTGGTCCGTCAAGTTCAACAAGAATAACTCTCTGCCAGGTACCTAGAATAAGTTTTCCTTTTTCCACGGGTATGGTCAAGGACGAACCTATTATAGTGGACATGATGTGGTCGTTTGCATGCCCGGGGTTATGCGGATGTCTATATCTTAGATCCGGAGCTATGGCTGCCAACGCATCCAGCAGATCGAGGTCGGTACCCGGGTCAAGGTCCGCTGTTGCCAAAGCAGCAGTAGTATGTGTGACAAAAAGGCAAATCACTCCCTGGGACATATTTAGCAGGGATTGTATGTTCTCGGTTATATCAATAATCTGTTTTTGTTCGGATGTTCTTATACTAATGCTGTTCATAAGTACATTTTAGCAAACAAGAAGATTTGAAAAATAACCTCTTTTGTATATGATAGACAAATAATGAGCAAATTATCCAAAAAAGAGAGAAAAAGGCTAAAAAAGATGAAGCTGCAGGACCTGAGAACAAAGCGGGTTGAAAAAGTTGAAAAGGTTGAGGTAAAACAAGTTTTCAGCTTAAAGAAGATCACCAAAAGCAATTGGCGTTTCATTGTTTTTTTCATACTTTTAGGTATAGGGATCTATTTCAACTCTTTGGACAACCAGTTCACGTTGGTGGATGATATGCAAGGCATTGTTTTCAACGAGAACGTAAAAGATCTGGCCCTCAACCTAAAGACTTTCAATCCGCAAAAGATATCTTATGCCCTCACATACAGATTTTTTGGTTTCAACCCGCTACCCATCAGAATAGTGTCAGTTGGTTTACATATCCTTACTTCGATCTTGGTCTTTTATTTTGTCTATATGATCTGGGGAAAAAAGATGGCGCAAATTGCCACTCTTGTGTTTGTGGTGCACCCCATAAACACCGAGGCCGTTACCTGGATCAGCGGGGCCCCCTATCTCTATTACGGTTTATTCACTTTTACCATTTTCAACCTCTACCTGCTCTATTACATCAAAAATGAAAAGAAATTCTTATTCCTAACCCTTCTTGTCTATGTTATAGAAATGATATCTATGCGTTCTCCTTGGGTGTTGGTGCCGCCGTTGGTGCTCATAATTCTTGATCAGTTTATCTTGGAGAAAAAATTCGACCTCTCAAGGTTGTGGTGGTTAGCGCTGTTCGCTGTGCCCATAAGCATATATCTTATAACTTATTTTGGAGGGGCTTTGGAAAGCAGGATACAGGCCAGGTCCGAGGGAGGTACCAGAATTACCATGAACACGCAAGCCCTAAAACCTGTCATAGAGGGGTATCCGTATTCAACCTACCTCATGTCCAAACTATACGTTTTCCCCAAAACACTCACTGTTTACTATGATGGCATGGAGGTGACCACCGGACTTTACATATCCATGTATACAACCTTTATTTTGTATGCAGCGCTCACGGGCTACTTGCTGAAAAAGAATCGGCAGTTGGCGGGAATTTTTATCATGCTACCATTCTTGATCGCTCCGGCCTACTCGCCGTTAAAGATCACCTGGTTCTTGTCTGAAAGATATTTGTATTCAGGTACGGCTTTTGTGGGTGTGCTCTTTGGCATGGGCCTTCAATATTTTCGAAAAAGAAGCCATAGCCAGCTGGCCACTGTTTCCATCTTGGTAGTAGTATTAACTCTTTTGGCTATCAGAACAGTCGTAAGAAATAATGACTGGCAAGACACTGTAACATTGTCCTATGCCAACATGAAAGCCGCGCCGCTGAGTGTGCGGGCCTACAATGATATGGGCGGCCACTATTATTACCTGGGGGATGTTAAAAAGGCCGTAGATTGGTATGAAAAGGGGCTGCAGGTGGTGCCTACATCAGGTACGGCCATAAATAATTTAGGCTTCATCTATTTTGAACTTGGTCCTCTTATGTTCTGGGATGATCTGCAGTGGCCGCCCAAAGACGAAGCCAAGGCGGCCGAATTGTACCAATACGGCCTTAACATTTTGGAGCAAGGGGGAGAACCCAGGACCATATCTTACTTTTTTAATAAGTCCTTAGTTTTTGATCCCGATAACATTGATGTAGTGTTAAATACAGCTGAGATGTATCACAGTCTGGGCATGGACAACTATGCCCTGCAGTTGTTCGAACATGCCCTGTCTATAGATCCCAACAATGCTTATGCTCTCAGATCCATTGTCCAGATCAAGAACTAGTTCTTTCCTTCGGCAAAAATATCAGTTTCGTAAACGTAAATAGCAGTCTGTGGATCTTGATAGCAGTTCTTGACCAGGCCCATTTTCTGCCCGCAAATAGTTTCCAGAAAGGTGGTTAAGTCCATATTGTTATCGGTAGCCACTTGAGGTAGCAGTGTACCTGAGCGACCATTAAGCACAATGCGCACACCTTGCCTACCTAACTCTATATCCTGCCAATCTTTGATAGATCGTTGCGGCGACATAGTCGAGATCTCAATATCTATATCTTTAAGTTCGTCCTTGGTCACCGGAGTAAACCTGGTATCTTTGGTAGCGGATGAGAGAGCCACGCTTTGCAAAACTTCGTATAAAGGATCTTGAGGTTCGAACTGCCCTATGCATCCCCGCAAATTTCCATTCTTAGTTAAGGTGACAAAGGCTCCAATGGGATAGTTCAGGTCAGGATTGACCGGGGTATAGTTTTGTTGATTGTTATCGTAGTAATTTTGCAACGTGGTTCTAGCTAGGGTCAGTGCTTCTTCTTTAGCTTCCGGACTAAGTTTGATGGCAGGGATCTCTTGGCTCCACATACCTATGGCCGCGTAACCCACCACCCTGCCTTTATCCCCCGTGATGTCACCAGAGTTTTTGTAGTCAATTTCCTCAATATCGGTGATGCCAAAAATCTCGGCAATTTTTAGAGCAACCCTTAGAGCGTGGTAACCGCAAGCAGAAGTGCTTAAATTTGGATACCTTTGCGGTATATTGTAGGCTACTATCTGCTCCAAGGCTTGTTTTTTTCCGGTCAATATAGCTTTTATGGTATTACTATCTGCGTAATTGGCATCCTCCCAGTTAGGGTAGTGCGAGAGATCGGTGCTTATAATAAGCAGAGTGTCATCGTCCATGACGGCAGCGATCCTGTAGGCTAAGTAATCTATCAGCTCATCGTCCGGCCTGCCCAGCAGAATGGGCACGATCTTTACGTCCTTGGACACCTTATTTAAGAACAACAAAGGGATCTCCAGGGCGTGTTCTTTTTTGTGCGGCTCATCGTCAGCCAATATCTTGTGTTCCGGGCTGAGAAGCTTGTTGGCCAACGCACTGTCAATTTCTATATTACCGTAAGGAGTTTCCCAGGCGCCCTCAGCATAGACGGCGGCGTGAGGTATAGGACTGCTGTGACTGACACCCAGGATAATGATCTTGGAATATTTCTCATCTTTTATCTGAGCAAAACCTTCGGCATCAATCTGACCCGCGTAATCTATGCCGGCGTGAGGAACAATGAGGATCCTGAGTTTACCTTCCTTGCTTAGTTTCTGGGAATTTTGAAAATATTTTTCCAGCTTGTTATTTAGCTGTACCTGTTCTTTGGGATAAAATTCACCGGCTACTGAAGGGCGCCTGATCTTGGTGGATACAGGTACGGCTGGTTTTTCGATCACTTTATTGACAAGCGTTTCCTTTGTGCTTTGCACGGAGTCCGAACGTGGAGATAAGACAACTATAAGCACAATAAGTCCAAAAGTTACGAACAGAGCAGCCATGATGAGAAAATATTGTTTTTTCATAAGTTAATGGGCAGATTTTACGATTTAGCTAGATCTAGAACAATAAGGCTATTAGGAGCCAACGTGACCTTAACATAATCTCCGTAGGAGAGTTCAGCCAGAATGTTTTCCACATCGGCTCCGGCGCAGGCATACAAGCCAACGCCATTGACCATAAAATTAAATTCCTCCTCCTCGGATTTTTCAGGATTTTTTTCCAGTTCCCCTTTTATGGTCAGCACGTAAGCACTGCCCAGATCCAGGTTGAGGTATTTTAGAAGCTCCTTCTCGGCCATGCCGGTCTTTACCCGGCTGGTGAAAGATCTGGAGAATTCTTCAATGCGGGCCCTCTGCTCATCGGACATCTTTTCTTTTTGTAATATACGACCTTGAGTCATATCAATTAATGATGATGCTCGTCTTGCTCAGCTTCTTCCTTAGTTCTGTGGATGGTATCGCGCGGATGTTCCGGAGGAGAGTAGATAGTGTACAGCCTCAAGGCCTCCTCACCGGAGCCATTGACGATATTGTGTTCGGACCCGGCGGGGATCATGATGGCATAATCCGGCCCTACCGCTGTCTGTTCTCCATCGATGAAAACTTTGGCCACACCGGTCTCGATCCTGATGTACTGATCATGGTCCGGGTGGGTTTCCATACCTATTTCCTCTCCGGGTTGGAGAGTCATGAGAACAAGCTGGCTTTTGGGGCCTGTGTATATCACTTTGCGGAAATTTTGATTACTGAGGGTATCATTTTCTATGTTTGTTATATATCCTGTCATGGATACATTATACTATCAAAACCAAATTATTCGATCCTAAGACTATTTCTTAGCACTTCATCGATGGTGGTTATGCCTTGCTCGCATTTCAAAAGACCGTCCTTGATCAGAGTAGTGAAGTTCATTTGCATAAGGGTGTTCCTAAAATCTTCTTCACTGGCTTTGGTCCTGATCAGGCCTCTGACCTTGGCATCGATCCTTAGCACTTCGTAAATGCCGATCCTGCCTTTGAAGGCCAGATTTTGGCAGGTGGCGCAGCCTTTGGATTTGAAAAGATTTCCCGGAGGTCTGCCCATGATGTTGGTAAAGAGTTCCACTTCTTCTTGGGTGGGTGTGTAGGGCTGGATGCAGGCCGGGCAATTCCTTCTAGTTAACCTTTGTGCCACAATACCCACCAGGGAAGAATTAAGCAGATATGTTTCCACGCCCAGGTCCATCATTCTAAACAGTGCCCCAACCGAATCTTCGGCGTGCACGGTAGACAGCACCAGCAAGCCTGTCAGGCCAGATTCTACCGCGATTTCAGCTGTTTCCTTGTCCCTGATCTCTCCCACCAAAACAATGTCGGGGCTAAGACGGAGTACGGTTCTCAAACCTTTAGCGAAGGTAAAATCCCTGCTTTTACTGGTTTGGATCTGGTTAGTGCCTTCCAAGTGGAATTCGACCGGGTCTTCGATGGTCATAATGTTGTAGTTATCACCAACTTTTAGAGCGGTCAGCGTTGAGTAAAGCGTGGTGGTCTTCCCGCTGCCGGTAGGACCACAAACCAGCACCAAACCGCTTCTCTGGCTCAACATTTTCCAGTAATTATCGTAAGCGTTCTTGCTGAAGCCAAGTTCTGACAGCTTCATGATTATGGTGCGTTTCTCATGAAGCCTGAGGACAATTAACTCTCCGTGCACGGTTTCCACCACCTCAACTCTTAAGTTGATGATGCCGTTCTCATGTTCGACGGTGAACTGCCCCTCTTGCACTTGGCTTTTTCTGGTGATGTCCAGATCGCAGATGATCTTTATCCTGGAGGCCACGGCGCTGTACATATCGTGGCTCATGGTGCCCACCTCATACAAAACACCGTCAATTCTGGCCCTGATGTGGACGCCCTCCTGAGCCGGTTCGAAAAGGATATCCGAGGCTAAAAGATAGGCTAATTCATGAAGAATGACGTTTATAAGTTGTACGGGATCAGCCCCCGGATTGGCGATCAGGCTGGCTAGGTGTTCATTTTGCAGGCTTCTTCCCTGAGCATTAGAAGCGTTTACGGCAGTATTTTCTGTCATGGCAGTATTTCCTATGTTTTATTGTATCTCATTTATTCCAGTTCTAACAGTCCGCTGCCGGTGGTTTTTATGGTGCAAAAGGGTGTTATAGGCTCAAAATTTCCATCTTCGAACACAATTATGCCTGTGGCTAGGGGAATTTTGCAATCGTTAACGTAATAACCGCTGTCTATCTGATACTCGACCTGAGCCAGACAAAAATCATCCTCCGGTCCTAATATCTTGAGGCTGTTTGACCCTACTCCCTGTTTGACACTAAAACTATCCTTGGGTAGACAAGTGGAAAAATCGACTGGTCTTTTTGAGACCTTCTCGTTTACCGGAAGCTGCGAGAGTTCTTCGGAGATATTAGCAGGAGCTGTAAGGTCTTCTTCATGTCCGTCTTTGAAAACGGCCACCAGTATAATGGCTAATATACCAATGAAGATTAGCTTGTAAGGTTTTTTCATGTTTTTTATGTTACCACATAATCGAAATGTGCCAAGAGTATGTAGTAAAAGTTCTTGATATCGTTCTTGATGAGGTCAAAGCGGTTGTTCTCAGAGCAAAACCGGGAGATGAGGTCCAGATCGGCTTGCGAGGTCTGGGACTGCGGTGAGGAAACAGGGAACATGATGGAGCCGGCTTCGTCCACGTGCTCAAGTCCTAGGGCATGCCCTAGTTCATGAGCTACAGTGTGTGCAAAACTTTGATCGTTCTCATAAATATAGATCTCTATCTTGTTGTTGCCCGGCATATATAGACCTTCTTCCGGCTTTACGGCTAAAAGATGGTTGAACTTTTCCACTTCCTGATTGACCTGATCTACTTTTTGATTGACTTTTTCGGTCTCCATATTCAGTCTTACGGCCATGGCATTCAGATCTGTGATCTCTTTGTCCAACTGTTTTTGTCTGGTTACTAGTTCCTTGTATGTATCTTCCGGTGCCCCACCTCTCTGGTTCCAGTACTTGATCTCATCATTGAGATGGTTGACCTTGTTTTCCAGCGCCTGTTTTTTGTCTTCGAACTGCCTGGTAGTCAGCAGCAGGCTCTCCTTGGTATTATCTATGCTTTCCTTGGTCTCATTTATAACGGCCAGGGAGCCCTGCCTTTCGTCAAACACCAGATCTATTACCAGCTCTGAGCTTGGGTCATACACAAAAAGATCCCTGCCTACCAGCTCGTTCCAAAGTTCGCCTCCCTTTATGGAGTTTGTCACCACTTCCTCTCTGGATCTTCCAAACTTTGGATCTACGGAGCCTACATTAAAAGTCACTGAACTGTCGCAAAAGGAAAAGTTTGCCCATCTGTTAAAGATCGTGCGCGCATCATCTCTGTAAAAAAAGAGGGCACCGGCTAGGACAAGCACAACTATGAGCAGGAGAAGTTTCTTCATACCCCTAATTTTACCACTAGGTTATAATCGAACATGTGCAAAACGGTTTAAAAGTATTTTATGCCAATATAGAAAAGGGTTTACACCTGGAGAAACTAACCTTGCCTGAGGTTAAAATGAGGAAACCCGACGTAGAGGCTTTTCTGGAGGTCAGGCGCGATCATCTTGAATACATTAACGATGAACTGGGTACAAGAAGTATATTCTTTGCTTATGTAAAGGGTGCTAAGGAAGGTTTTTATGGAATTCCAGAAGGCATTAGATTTGGATCGGCTATTTTTATCAGTAAAGATCTGGAACTGATCGATCACGGCAACTTTATATATCACTTGGTGGACAGGAAAGGAGTGCCTGCCCTCAGCCAAGATCCGGTAAAAATGAACAGATCTGTGTTGTGGGTCAAAGTTAGAAAGGGAACTACAGTTTACACTCTATTGCTTACACACTTCACGTGGGTTCCGGATAGCGTCACCAGCGCAGAGCAGCTTAAAGACCTGAATAAAATGCTTAAAATGATCCACGAAGAGGAAAACATCAGAGAAAATTTTGTATTTGTAGGAGATCTGAATTCTCCCAGAATTAGCCCTTTAGCTAGACCGCCTTATTCTCCCAACGCCAAGACGGAGATCAGAGGTGAAATTTGGGCTAAGTTGGCGGAATTTTATAATGATAACGTTCCTTTAGATGTGTCATCGACCATCGATCCGGCTAGGCATAGAGTACCCGAGATCATATCATGCGTGGATTTTTGTTTCTCACATGGGGATCATAAAATTTCTTCCACCGGGGTAGAGGTCGTTGAGGGTGTGAGCGATCACAAGGGACTCTTTTTTGAAATAGTAAGAAAAAGTTAAGACTTTTGCCACAAACCGAAGATATTTTCTTCTGTATCCGCGCACGTAGCTAGCCAGCCATAACCGGGCACCTCTATTTTGGGGGTCAGAACTTTTCCGCCGTGTTTTTTAACATTGTTTAGGTATTTATCGATATCATCAACGTCAACGTAATTCACAATTCTCTGATCACCCCGCCTCTGCCCCAAACCTCCCTGCAAAGCACCTTCTTCCGTAGTTATACCGTAGTATTCTTCTTCGCCCGGCATGAGTTGGAATTTCCAACCAAACAAGTTCTCATAAAATTTTTTAGCCCTTTGTATATCTTCTGCGGGAACATCAAAATGCACTATTTTTGGCATGCTGATATTTTACACGAAAAAACTTGAAGATGTGCTTAAAACAGGCCTTTGACACCTCCGGTAATCTCCCATAGACTAGACATATGCCCACAGAGTTAGCGACGTTCTTCTACCCCAAATCGGTGGCTATCATAGGCGCATCAAGATCTCCCGAAAAATTGGGTTTTATTATATTAAGAAACATCCTGGAAAGCGGTTTCACGGGGAAGGTCTATCCGGTAAACCCTCATGCGGAAGTGATACAGGACGCAAAAGTTTTTTCTGACATCAACGGGCTCCCCGAAGTGCCCGAGCTGGCTATTGTCTCTGTTCCTGCCGCCCTGGTCTTGGAGGTGGTTGGCCAGTTGGCTGAAAAAGGTGTCAAGAACGTGGTTGTCTTGTCTGCCGGTTTTAAGGAAACGGGTGTCGAGGGGGCCAAATTGGAAAGTAACCTGGTCAAACTGATCGAAAAGCATGAATTGAACCTGCTGGGTCCAAATTGTCTGGGTTTTGTTAATAATTTGTATCCCATTAACGCCACCTTCGGAGAACCGGTGAAAGAAGTAGGGAATTTGAGGTTCATAACTCAGTCAGGGGCTATTGCCGCAGGACTTTTCGATTGGTGTAACTTTGTCGGCTTGGGTTTGAGCGAGTTCGTCACTTTAGGCAACAAAGCGGGTCTAAATGAGAATGATATTTTAAAATATTTTTTACAACAAGACCAAAACACCCTCACCAATCATAACGGGGAAGGCCTATCTAGCAACTCTCCTATTGGTTTATATTTGGAATCATTAGCAGATGGAGGAGAATTTTTACGATTGGCCAGGGACATCACAAAAACCAACCCTATTTTTATTATTAAACCGGGAAAAACTAAAGCTGCGGCCAAAGCCATGCAGTCTCACACTGGGGCTATTGCCGGAGAAGATGATGTGCTGGATGCGGTTTTAAAACACGCCGGTGTAGTGAGATGTCAGACGCTGGAGGATTTTTTTGATCTGGCGCGCGCTTTTGCCTGGGAGGACCTTCCTCAAGGACCCAAAGTGGCGGTGGTTTCCAATGCCGGAGGTCCGGCAGTTATTAGTGCGGACGCTGTGGTGCAGGAAGGGTTGGAATTAGCTGAGTTCGATGAGCAGACCAAGGAAAAATTATCTCAGGCCCTGCCCAGATCAGCTAGTATTGTAAATCCTGTGGATGTGCTAGGCGACGCCCTAGCGGAAAGATTTAGCCAGGCCATAGAGGCCGTACTGCAAACCGATGATGTCAACGCCCTTATTGTTATACTTACGCCTCAGATCATGACCCAGATAGAACAGACGGCGGAAACCATAGGCAACATGTCGAAAAAATACAAAAAGCCCGTTTTCTGCTCTTTTATTGGTGGAAAACTAGTGGTTGAGGGTGAACAAAAGCTCAACGAATTCAAGATCCCTTCTTTTAGGTTCCCGGAACGAGCCATCGCCGCGGCCGGAGCTATGTGGAAATTTAGAAAATTCCAGTTAGAGGTGCACAAAGATGGTGTAGTGGAAGAGACCATACAGCTGGAATCGGACAACAACGCCTGCCGGGCTGCCATTCAAGAGGCTGTCAACAAAAAATATAAAACACTGGACAATATCACGGCTGATAAGGTGCTATGCTCAGCCGGTATTGCCTCACCTCCGACCAAAGCGGCCGCCAATTTGGTTGAGGCCAAGGAATTTGCCAAGGAACAAGGCTGGCCGGTGGTGCTAAAACTTTCTTCACCGGGATTATTGCATAAAAAAGAGGTAGGCGGTGTAGTGCTGGATATTCTAAACGAAGAACAACTGGACCAGGCTTGGCACATGCTGGAAAGAAAAGTCGAACAGTTAGACAAAGATATTAAAGAGCATTTAACTTTTCAGGTGCAAAAGGACATTCAAAACGGGGTGGAAGTGATAGTGGGCTTCAAACATGACCCAACCTTTGGTGCTGTGATGTTGTTTGGTGCCGGAGGGTCCCAGGCCGAGCTCATAGATGACAAAAATTTGCACCTTCTGCCTATAACAAAACGCCAGGTCGTGGAGCTGGTACAGCAGTCAAAAATTTATAATATCCTCAAAGGCGGTAATGGGGAACCGGCCTACGCCCTGGAAAAACTTTATGACCTCATATTGCGGGTGGCTAAATTGGAGGGTATGATCCCAGAAGCTTCGGATATCGAAATCAATCCGGTTATAGTAACATTAAATGATGTTTGGGCTGTGGATGGAAAAATTATCATGAATGAAATTAAAGAGGTAAAAACACCAACTCCACCAACTATGAAAATGGCTGCAGCCACTAAGCATGATGTACTGGCGGCATATTTTCATTATTATGAGCTGGAAACGGAAGAGCCGTTCGATTTTAAACCCGGACAATACATTAGTGTCAAAGTGGCGCCTGATGCCGTGCGGGCCTATTCCATTGCTACCAGACTGGGGCCGAATAAATTCGCCTTGCTGGTGGATATCAGACCTGGAGGGCCGGGCTCGAAGTTTTTCGAACAATTAAAACCTGGAGATAAGGTACCTTTCTTGGGACCGTTTGGCCGTTTTACCATTGAGGTTGATGATGATGTCGAGAACTTGTTGTTCTTGGGTACGGGTTCCGGCATGAGCGCTCTCAGATGTATGATAGACTCGGCTCTCAAAGAACAAGGCGTGAAAAAGCCTATGAAATTGTATTTTGGACTAACTTTTCCCTACGAAGTATTTTGGCAGGACTATTTTGAGTCACTGAAAAAACAGTATCCCAACTTTGATTACGATATTGCCATTTTCAAGCCTGATGAATCTTGGACCGGGCACACCGGTTTTGTCACCGAATATGTCAAACAGGATTTTCCCGACGCCGGGAAATGCGCCGCTTATTTATGCGGACATAGGGCCATGATCGCTGATGTCAGCGAGCTTTTACAGGCGCATGGCTGCCCTAAAGAAAGAATTTTTACGGAAAGGTTTGTTTAATGTCACAGGAAGTTTTTACTTTTAAAATTGCCGGAAAAGCCGGGCAGGGTGTGAAATCCTCAGGCATCACTTTTGCCAGGTTCATCAGCCGCTCCGGTTACCACGTTTTTACTTTTGTCGAATATCCCTCCATTATCAAAGGAGGGCACAACGTGATGCAGGTTAATATATCCAAAGAGGAGGTCACTGCCCCTAGCCTGACCACGCAGCTTTTAGTGGCTTTGAACCAGGAATCTATTGATCTGCATGTGGGTGAGTTGTCGGCCGGGTCAGGGGTGATCTTTGACGGTGACGACAAGCTGGATACTTCTAAAATACCGGCTGGTGTGAATTTATGCGCCGTTCCCTTGTCCAAGTTGGCCAAAGATGCCGGGGGCGGAGAATTGTTGATAAACACTGTAACTTTGGGAGCGGCTACAGCCCTGCTGGATGGTGATCTGGAAGTCATGAAAAAACTAATTGCCGAAGAATACTCGGATAAAAGCCCCGAGATCATCAAAGCCGATCAGCAGGCGGCGGAACTTGGCTTTAACTATATCAAACAAAATTATGCCGCTCACGTCAAAAGCACTATCAAACTGGATGAGAGTTTGACCTCAGCCGCACCTAGAATGGTACTAAACGGCAATGAAGCTGTGGCTTTAGGCGCTATTTCAGCCGGTTTACAATTT